>Ga0209541_10000114_pt1 | contig 140373 bp, 186 predicted proteins | sample RifCSPlowO2_01_FD_184027 | JGI IMG/M metagenome (GOLD analysis project Ga0209541, IMG submission 184027) | Groundwater microbial communities from Rifle, Colorado - Rifle CSP2_plank lowO2_0.1 (SPAdes) (version 2) | ecosystem: Environmental > Aquatic > Deep subsurface > Groundwater | place... | reverse complement strand
CTTAATACACTTACTATTTAACAATTTAAAATATATTCGAGGTGATTAAAACGAATAAAAAAGCAATGATTTTAGGAACAATATTGGTTCTAGCTTTGTTTGTTGTAAGCGGATGCCAGCAAACTGTTGGAAGAGAGTTACAATCACAACAAACAAATAATGACATTTTTAGTATTTTAAATAATTATTTTGTGAATGGGGCTGTAACTGATCAATCTTGTGACCAAAGCTGTAGGGGTACAAATCCAAATGCTGTATGCATAGGTGCTTATATGCATAATACTGCACAGAGCAACACCGATATATTTGCAGTAACAACTTGTTCTCAGCCAGAACCAAGCGATGTGGACCTTAGTTGCAAATGTATAATTAAACAATAAATTGTAACCAATACTTTTTCTTTTTTTAAATTGTTTTAAATAACGGAACTAATAGTGTCTAGTTTGGCTTTGGAATCAAGCTTATTTTTTAGTAAATAATAATCACTTTTAATTATCTTGGATTTATTTTTTCTAATGTCCATTAATTTTATTTCATCTTTAGTTTTAGCCGAAACAAATATCAAAAAAAATGAATGAATTACTTTATTGTTCTTTCTGACGTGTTCTAAAGATACAGAATTTATTTTTTTAAACTCACAGTTTAGATTAAATTTTTCCTTCATAAGCCTAGAAACAGCATTTTCAAAAGATTCTCCAATTAATATTCTTCCTCCAGGCAAAGACAAATAATCCTTATAGGGCCTTTTATTTCTTTTATACAAAAACACATTTTCTTTATTTCCTAAATGTATTAAGATTACAGGAAGAACATAATTTTTTTCAGACAAGTAAGGAATTAAATACTCGGAATTTTCTGCTAGAGAATAATTATTATCTTTCTTAATTAAAACATTTTTATTAACTAGTTTTTTGATATAATAAGCTAGTTTGTTAGATCTTATTTTTAATAAGTCTTCTATTTCATTAAATTTAAGTCTATTGTTAAATGCAAATAATTGAAGTATTTTGCTTTCCATTTTAGTCAAACTTTTTGAGGAATTATTTAAATATAATAATTACTTTTTTAAATTTATGTATGACCAAAATAAAGCACATTATATTGTTGTTACAGGCATAATCTTAAAAGATGAAAGATATTTAATAACAAAAAGAGCTCCATTTGAAAAAGCTTTTCCAAATCAGTGGACAGTTCCAGGCGGGAAATTGGAATTAAATGACTATGCAAAAAGACCAAAAGATACTTCTTCTCACTGGTATAATGTTTTTGAGGATGTGCTAAAAAGAGAGGTTTTAGAAGAAGTAGGATTGAAAATTAAGAAAATTGGGTATATTACAAGCCTTGCATATATTAGAGACGATAATATACCAACCATAATTGTAAGTCTTTTTGCACATCCAGATTCGGAAGAAATTAAACTATGCCATGCCTTAACAGAATATGCATGGGTTACTTTAGAAGAAGCAAAAAATTATAATCTGATTGAAGGAATTTATGAAGAACTCGAGATGTTGGATAAACATTTGAAAGGTAATGAAATTAGCGAGTGGAAAAAGAGTTAACTACAAATAAAATATCTTTATCACAATCTACTTCATGAAATTTAAAATATTGTTTTAATAAGTTTCTAAATTCATTAATTTTATTAGATTTTTTTAAAAAACTTATTGCAATATTATTGTTTTTGCTTACTCTTTTAATTTCCAGCAAAGCTTTTTCCATGTTTTTAAAATTATGAAAACTTGTTACACTTATTACAGTATTAAAAGATTTATCTGGAAAAGGCGATTTTTCAGCTTCTCCATGAATTAAATTTCCTTCCTTGCTTTGTTTAATCATTTCCTCAGAATTATCTATTCCTATACTCACACAATTAAAATAATTTGTACTTATTCCCGTCCCGCAGCCAACATCTAATAAAGGAGGAATAATTTTAATATTTTTTTTAATTATCTCAAGTTTTTTAATTTGTTCTTCTTTATGAAGTTCATTATAGGATTTAGCTATTTTGTTGTACATTTTTCTTTTTCAAAGTTTCAACAATTTTGCATGTCTGGCAAATTTCCTGCGAACTTGGTTCTCCGCATGACTTACATTCATTTATTGGGACAAAATTTTTATAATTTTCCTTTAACATTGGCAGTATCTCAAGAAAGCTTGTTATAATGCTGTGTTTTGTTCCGGGGTATTTTGCTTCAATATTATTTATCATATCCCTTATATCTCCCCTGTAAGAATCTGAACTATGAGGACACTCTAAAAATTCAGTTGTTAAATTTTTCAAGAAAGCATAAGTCGCAACTTCTTTTTCAGTCATTAAATATAATGGCTTTATTCTTCTAATAAATCTTTTATCTTTAACTATGCCTGTTATTGGTCCAAGTCTTGCTGAAGTTTCTAAATTTCTTCTAAAATAATTCATTATAATTGTTTGAGATTCATCATCTAAGTTGTGCCCTGTAGCCAATTTTGTAAAACCAAGTTCTTTAGATTTTTTATTTAATAAATATCTTCTAAAAGGACCGCACATCGAACATGCTTTCATTTTGCCAGTTTTAAGAAAATTATCTAAGGTATCCCCAAACTCATCTTTATATGAAAAAATATGCAGCATAATGTTATTTTCTTTGCAGTATTTTTTTGCCTGCTCTAAAGTCTTGTCCCTGTAATTTTCTATGCCTTCGTCAATTGCGATAGCTTCCAAATCAAATATCCTGATTTTTTTCTTTAACATGCTTAAAATATTTAAAACTGTTAAACTGTCTTTCCCCCCGCTCAATGCAACCCCAACTTTATCATTTCTTTCTATTAATTTATAAGTCTTAATTAAAGTTAAAATTTTATGTTCAAAATATTTAATAAAATGCTGCCTGCATAATTTGATATTATTGTTTGTAAGATTTATTACAGGTTTTTCAAGACAATTTTTACATGGCATTTTTCTAAACTGATTAGTAATGTTTATAAATTTAACATCTTTTAAAGTTTAGCATGACAATATATTCAGTAATCTTAGCTACAGGATCTTATACTTCTGGCAGATTAGTTTCTACAGAAGAACTAGTAAAAGATGCTAGATTTTATAGAGAAGGCAAGCCAGAAGAGTTGACACAAAAAGCTTTAGATGCAATGGGGACAAAATATAGACTATGGGCTAATGAAAATGAAGTAACTTCTGATCTAGGGGCAATTGCTTTAAATAAATGTTTTGAAAGTTCTATATTAACAAGAGAAGAAGTTAATTATATTATAGTTGCGCATAATACAGGGGATAATGGAGATATAATCCCCCCAATTTCCTCTATTGTAGCTGAAAAAGCGGGTTTCAAAAATGTTAGTTTTTCAGATAAAACAGCTGGTTGTCAGGGGTTTAGCTACGCATTAAAGGAAGCAGATGCCTATATCAAGTTAGGTTGGGCAGATAAAGTAGCTGTTGTTGGTGCTGAAAAGTTATCTAGCATAAAAGGAAGTTCAACAAGTAGCTTACTTTTCGGAGATGGTGCTTGTGCAATAATTCTTGGCAAATTTGAAAGTGAATATCCTACCGGAATACTAGCTTCATATACAAATGGTGATCCGACATTAAATCGTGTTTTAAAAATGTGTGGTCGCAATGAAGAATCCATTTCAATAATAAACAATCCTAATTATAAATTAAGAAGAGATTTAGAGATGGATGGTTATGCTGTATATGACAAAGCAAAAGTTGTTATTCCAGACACATTTTTTAAATTATTAAAAAAAACCAATCTAAATGCTAACCAAGTAAAATATTTATTAAAACATCAAGCAAGTGAAAAAATATTATCAAAGAGTTCTTATGAAGGATTAAAAAGGATGGGCTATAATGATAAACAAGTAAGGGAGTTTATTGAACAATATCGAAGAAATAAAGTTCCAAAATCTCTGCATTATCTAGGAAATAGTTCTGTAGCAACCACTGGGACCTTGCTGGATATTTTATTAAAAAGAGAGACTGATAATCCAGATTTAGAAGGATTATTAAAAGATTTAAAGAATTATAAAATTGAAGAAGATGATATTATTGCTTTATTATCTGTTGGTGCGGGCATTGGATGGGCAGGTCAATTAATAAAAATGAATCCAATTTATTGGGATTATTTAAAAAATTAACCGCCGGAAATCACACTTAATAATTTTAGCTCATCATTATTGTTTAATTTTGTTTCTAATAATATTAATTCATTATTTCTTGCTAATAAAACAGTTTCAGGATTAATATCCAATTTATTTAAAACTTCCTTAACATTACTTGCTTCAAGATTTACTGTTTTATTCTCTTTTTCAATAAAAACTTTTACCATAAAATATTATTATTTGTAAGATTTATAAAACTTTTCTTAAATTTTTTAAAGAACTTTTAACTAACTTATTAATATCTAATTTACCTTCCTCTTTTTTTATAACCTCTAATTTTGACCTTGTGGCTGGATGTTTTGGCCCTAAAATATTGCACATTTCTGGTCCTTTTGAAATTTCATGCGTATCAAATTTTCTTGCTAATTTTATAATATCATCTTTATCATAGCATAATAAAGGGTGTAAAATAGGAATGTCAACTGCAGAAGTTATTGTAGTTAAGTTTGATAAGGTCTGGCTGGAAACTTGTCCTATATTGCAGCCATCCAAAACGAAATTGCACTTTAATTTCTCAGCTAATCTTTCTGCAACTTTATACATTAATCTTCTTGAAACAACATAATAATATTTATGAAGGCATTTTTTTGTAATTTCAGAATGTTCATTAGAATGATTAATAACATAAAATTCCTTGAGATTTAATTTTTTAGCAAGCTCTAAAGATTTTTTTTCAGGAGTATTATCTGTAAATGGTTCAAGAGAAAAGTGCAGTGCTATAATCTCAAGTTTGTCCTGCATTAATTTTATTGCAACAGCAGAATCAAATCCCCCGGATAATAAAGCTAAAGCCTTCATATTACTTTAAATTTTTTAAGTTCCTTGATTAATTGATTGTAATTCTTAAATAAAATAGAATTAATTTTTAATCTCTTTGCTGTTTTAATGTTATCTTTTCTATCATCAATAAACAAGCATTCTTCTCCTTTTAAGTTCAATTTCCTCAGCATTAGCTTGTATATTATCCTGTAGGGTTTCCTCATTTTAGCATTATAGGAATTAATTCCGAATAGAAATCCATTAAATACATCCTGCTTTTTTCTAATCAAGTAATGCTCTTTAAACGTATTGGATAAATAAACTACCTTGTAATTTTTATTCAATTTAAAAACTAAATTTTTAACAGTTTTATCAAGCTTAGTTTTTTTAGCAGCCTCAATATAAATTTTGTATAGATTTAATTTATCTTTTTTAAATAGTTTTTGCAGCTGCTTTAATGTAATTTCTCCAGAGTCGAGTTTTTTTGCATATTTATAGTAATTTTTTTTAAAATTCTTGTTTTTAATTTTATTTAAAATTATTTTATCCAAATTTTCAACTAAAACTCCCCCGATATCAAAGATTATTGCCTTTATCATTTTCCAACTTCATAAATCTCATTAGCTATTTCCATTACCTTATCCTCATCTCTTAAATGCTTAAAGATTATCTCTCCCTTATTATTTACAATGACATGCTCGCCTTCAATCTCGAGCAATAAAGCATTTCCTGCATCCCTTAATTCGCCGAAATTCTCCTTTAATTTTTTCATGTTCAGATTTTTGTTTGTCTTTACCATTAAAGTTGCTTTTGTCCTGCATAATTCAAGCTTAAATTTTTTATTAAGCATCTTCCCGCTGCAAACTTCACATGCAGGATTTTTATTAATTCTTATTTTATCAAAAGAGTTATTCTCAAGATTAACCCTGATTAAGTTTTCTTCATACTTCTTGTTCAATAATATTTTAACAGCTTCATTAACCTGCAAGCTTGAAATTAAAGCTGTTATTGTATTTAATATCCCTAAATCTTCGCACCTTTCAACTTCATTAATATTTTTGTAAATACAGCTAAAGCATGCTTTTCCGGGAATTACATTAAATATCAATCCAGAATTTTTAATAGCAGCCGCATGTATCCATGGTATTTTATGCTTTGAGCAAAAATCATTTATTAAAAATCTTGTTTCTAAATTATCTGTGCAGTCCAGAACCAAGTCTGATTTAATCAAGTTGATGTTTTCTTTATTCAATTCTTCATTATAAAAGTAAATTTTTATTTCAGAATTAATTTTTCTTAAATGTTTTTCTGCTGTTTCTGCCTTGCTTTTTCCAATATCATCTTCATTGTATAAATTCTGCCTTTGCAAATTGCTTAAATCAACTTTATCATCATCTATTAAGATTAAATTTATTCCTGCCCTTGCCAGTAAATTGCTTGAATTTGCCCCCAATGCCCCTAGTCCAATAATACAGATTATCTTGCTTCTAAGCAGTCTTTGATTTTCTTTTCCTATTAATGATTCTTGCCTTGAATATCTCATTATTTTATAGTGTAAAACAAGGTTTTTAAATGTTCTATTTGTTATATATTCATGAAATTTGAAGATTTGCTTAATGAAATAAAGAGAAATAACATAAACGCAGATTTTAGCTTAATTAATAAGGCCTATAATTTCGCTGAAAAAGCTCACTTTAACCAGCTGCGCGATTCTGGTGAAGAGCATATAAATCATTCTCTTGGTGCAAGCAAAGTTTTAGTTAATCTAAAAGTTGATGATGCAACAATAGCAGCGTGCTTGCTGCACGATGTCCTCGAAGACACAAACATCAGCAAAGAAAAATTAAAATCTGAGTTTGGAGAAGAAATAGCTAATTTAGTTGAGGGGGTTACTAAAATAAGCAAAATTACAATTCCAGACTTTGAGTCAAGAAAAGCTGAAAGCCTGAGAAAAATGCTGATTGCAAGCACAAAAGATATAAGGATTATTTTAATTAAGCTTGCAGACAGATTGGATAATATGCATACTTTAAAATACCTTAGAGAAGATAAGCAAAAAAGAATAGCAAAAGAAACCCTTGAAATTTATGCACCAATAGCATACAGACTAGGCTTGGCAAATATAAAATGGCAGTTAGAGGATCTTGCTTTTAGATATTTAAATCCTGAAGTTTATAGTGAAATAAAAGAAAAAGTAAATAAAAAAAGAAATGAAAGGGAGATTATTATTAGAAAAGTCAAGAATGAAGTTGAAGATAAATTAAAAAAAGAAAATATTAATGCAGAAATTTCGGGAAGAGTTAAAAGTTTCTACAGCATATATAAAAAAATTACAGAAAGAAATTATTCTCTAGAATCTATGTATGATTTAGCTGCATTGAGAATTTTAACAAATGATGTTAATGAATGCTATGGGGTTCTTGGAATAATACATAGTTTATTCAAGCCAATTCAAGAAAGATTTAAAGATTATATAGCAAATCCTAAAAAAAATATGTATCAGAGTCTGCATACTGTTGTTCTTTTCAATAATGAGCCCGTAGAGTTTCAAATAACTACAAGAGATATGCATGGGGTAAATGAAGAAGGCATTGCAGCACATTGGCAGTATAAAAAACTGCAAAGCGATGAAAATTTCCAAAAAAGATTAGGATGGATAAAACAGATATTAAACATAAAAAGCGATAATAAGGATTTTCTTGAAACATTGAAGATAGACTTATTTCAAGATCATATATTTATTTTTACTCCAAAACATGATATTGTTGAAATCCCAAAAGACGGAACAATTTTAGATTTTGCATATGCTGTCCATACTGATTTGGGAAACAAATGCAATGGGGCAAGAGTCAATGGAAAGTTCGTAAGTTTAAAGCATGAATTAAATAATGGAGATTTAGTTGAAATATTAACATCAAAGAATCAGAAGCCAAGCAGAGAATGGCTAAAATATGTTAAATCCCAAAGGTCAAGAAGCAAGATAATGCAAGCCCTTAAACTTCATGAAATAATTCCTGTATCTTCATTAAAAAAATTTGAGCGGAAAGACAGCAATTTAATCATAACCGAGATTAAAAGCAGCTTCATTAAACTGGCTGATTGCTGCAATCCCTTGCCTAATGAAGAAATAATTGGATTAAGCACAAGAAACAACAAGATTACTATACATCAAAAAACCTGCACAAACATAAGCAGTAAATTAAAAAGAATAAATGTTTCATGGAACAATGAACTTGGAACTATTGTAAACATAAAGATAATAGCAGATGATAGGATAGGATTATTTGCAGACATACTAAGGAGTATAGCATCTATGCACATCAATACAGAAAAGGCAGATGCGAAATCAATAAATAAAGAATTAGCAGAATGCAATCTAAAAATAAAAATAAATTCCCTTCAGGAACTAATTGAGGTTATAGATAATATTAAAAAGCTTAAGGATATTAAAAAAATCAGCTTGAATTAATCTTGCTTAATATCTTCTTTGCACAATCATTAACCTTTAAATTTTCAGTATTAATTATTAGATTGTATAATTTTTTATTTCTGTAATCAACATTATATCTTTTTTTGTAATGGCTTATCTCAAATTTCTCCCTTGATAATATCTCTTTTACAGCCTCTTTATAATTTTCTTTGTCTCTTGAAACTAATCTTTGTGCTCTTTTTTTCAAGCTTGCATGCAAATAAATTTTATATTTAGCATTTTTTATCAAATAAGCTCCAAGTCTTGAATCTATGATTGCATTTTTATTATTTTTTGCAATTTTAACCTGTTCTTTATCCAAAAAATCGATTATTTTTTCTTTCTCTTTCATTAACTTAAGAAAATTTTTATGTTTTTTATGTGCTAATCTCCTGAATAAATCTCCCATGGAATAATGCTTTATGTGCAGATGTCTTGAAAGTTCTTTTGCAACAGAAGTTTTTCCCGATCCCGGCAATCCAGTTATTGTTATTATCATTATTTTCATTAATTAAAGTTAGTATAAAAATGTTATTGATTAACTGATTTACCAACAGCAAATTTCAAGCTAAATATTTTATCAAAATGTTGTTTTATTTCTGCATGACATTCTTCTATCGATTTCATTCCGTCGATTAATTTAATTCTTTTAGGTTCTTCTTTAGCTATTGTTAAATAACCATTTCTAACTCTTTCGTAAAATTCATATCCACCAGATTCCATCCTATCTTCCAAAATTGTTCCTTTTCTTCTATAAGATTCTTCCACGGTTATATCTATAAGATAAGTAATATCTGGGGTAATGCCTTTAGTAGCAAAGCCATTAATTAATTTTATAGCATCCAAATGCACACCTCTTCCATATCCCTGATAAGCTGTTGTTGAATCATAAAATCTATCTGAAAGAAAAATATCTCCTCTTTTAAGAGCTGGAATTAGTAAATCTTGAGCATATTGCCCTCTTGCAGCATTAAAAAGCAAAAGTTCTGTTTCATTGCACATTCCCATATTTTTTTTATCTAAAAGAATATTTCTTATTCTTTCTCCAACAAGAGTGCCTCCGGGCTCCCTATGGCTAACAACATTAAACCTTAAAGATCGAGAATATTTTTCAAGCAGTTTTACTTGTATGCTTTTCCCGCTAAAATCTAAACCTTCAAAAGTTACAAACATTCCTTTATAATTATGATTCATTTTTTACACCGCTATATCAAATTTTATAAATGCTTGAGGTTCATAATTTTCAACCCTTGAATCAGTGTATTTCCATTCTAAAGTCGAAGTAAAATTTTCTGTGACTATCTTTGGGAGTTTACTTGGTTTTCTTGTTAATTGTTTTTTCAAACCCTCTATGTGATTTAAATAAATATGAACCCCTTTTAATGAACCAGTTAGCATTCCTTCTTCAAATCCAAATTCTTTTGCAATTAAGTGCAACAAAGTTGCGTAGCTTGCTATGTTAAATGGCAAGCCTATGGCAACATCAACTGATCTTTGATCCCAAGTTAGATTTAGTTTATTGTCTAAAACATCTAGATAAAAGCCATAATGACAAGAAGGAAGTGCAACTTTACTTAATTGGAGAGGATCCCATGCCGTAACATACATTCTTCTGCTGTTTGGATCTACTCTTAATAATTCTAAAACATAAGCTAATTGATCAAAACCTTTTCCTTCATAATTTTTATCAAATCCCTCATATTTTGCCCCATAGTGCCTCCAATTCCAGCCGTATATTGGGCCAAGTTCTCTTTTAAAATACTCTTCTAAAATTTCGTCACTAACATCATAATGATAATTATTATTTTTAGCCATCCAATCATTCCAAATATTATTTCCCCTATCTTGCAGCCATTTTTTATCTGTTATTCCTTTTATAAAAAACTCAAGTTCAGAAGCAACATTTTCAAATTTAATTTTTTTAGTAGTAAGCAGAGGAAATCCATTTCTCATGTCATGTTCAAATGTATAACCTTTGATTGCAATAGTATCAATACCAGTGCGATTTGGTTTAAGGATCCCATTAGTTAAAACACTTTCAATTAAATCTAAATAAGATTTCATTTTAATATTTTAATTAATTTTTTCTTAAATTCTGCTTTGCCCCCATAAGATGGATGTCTTATCTTTACGTTATCATATCCTAAATTATTTAATGTAATTTGTGCAGTATTTCCAACAGCAATTATTTTATTAATATCAAAAAGATTTATTAAGCTTTTCAAAAAATATTCTCCTTGATTGATTTCCTCTTTACTTGGTTTTCTATTGCTTTTTTCATTATTCTTAAATGGGTGAAAAGGAAAGACATTCCAAATTAAAGGAAATTTATTTATTTCATCAAGAACATTCCACATTATTGTAGCTGAATTTTCTTTTTGATTGCCTTTAACTTGAAAACCTTTTTTAAAGAAAGAATGATTTTTTAGTATAAACTCGCTTGTAAATGGTATTCCAGTTAATCTGCATCCATTATACCCCGGAGCTTCTCCAACAAGTAGTATTTTAGGATTAACCTTTATCATTTTCTCAAAATAATTAAACAAATTACTGCATTTATATTCATCTTTATACATATTAAAAACATTGGAATTAACTTTTTCATTCCTTAAGTCATTTATAAAAGAATCAATTTTATTCATTTTTATAATAAAAATTAAAAAATATTTAAAAGTATCTTAATTTATAATCACCATAATATAATAGTAAATTTTAAAAACCCCAAAAACAAGGGTAAATTAAAGGGGTGTGAAAATTTGATTGAGATGATTGATATGTACAAAGTTCAAACAAAATCTAGCATAATAGAAGTTATAACAAGAGACAAGTTAGCTAAATACTTTACTATTACAAGGGAAGCTCTTGAAAAAGCAATAAAATCAAAAAGCAAGTTCAATGAACAAATAAGAAATGAATTCTTGGATATGATACAGAGATATTACGAAGATGCAATTTACTTCCAGGCTAAAAATGACTTGGTAAATGCCTTTGCTGCATTAAACTATGCTCATGGATGGCTTGATGCAGGTGCAAGAATTCAAGTTTTTATGGTAAAAGATTCCAGATTATTTGCTGCTTAAAGTCTAAAAATTTTAAAATAATTAATTTTTAATAACTTTCTTTCCTCTTTCAACCCCAATAATTTTTAATTTAGAATTTTTAAAATTATTTTCAAGCTCTTTTTCATTATTCAACAAATGAAGAAATACAGCTAAAGCTGAAACCTCTGAAATCGGCTGTGAGGTTACTGAAATATTGTAATCACTTAATTTATAATATATTGGCTCTACTTTTTCTCCCCCGACAATTATCATCAAATTTTTCTTATTTTTTATTTCTTTAATCTTATTTTTAACATTTAAGCCATAAACGCTTAAGTGAACTATTGCAAACTTATTTTTATTTTTATTAATAAACTTAATGGAATTCTCTAAATAATTTATAGTAAAATTGCTTCCAAATTTTTCATTTACTTTATTAATGCTTAATTCCAAATTAGAGTCTTTTTGTCCCGAATAATATAACTTATCAGCTAAAAATGCCCTTGCAGTCAAAGCAACATGTGTTGTTAATCTCTTGTCTCTTTCAATTCTATGGTTTAATCTTAATACAATTATCATAAATTTTAATAATTAGCATATTATAAAAAGGTTTTTAAATAATGATAAAACTTTGTAACTATGGCATTATTAAATAACTTATATGAAAAACACTATAAAAAATTAATAATACTTTCTTATTCAATATTGTTAATCAGCATTATAATAATAGGAATTCATTATGCAATAACAGGAGAGTTTTTTCAAAGGGATATTTCATTAAAAGGTGGTGTATCAGCAACAATATATAATGAAAACATAAATATAAATGATGTAAAAGAATTATTATCAGATAGTTTTAAGGATTACAGCGTAAGAGAATTAACAGACTTTAATACCAATAAGAATATAGGATTGATAATTGAAGTAGCAGACATACCGGAAAAGGATTTAAGGAATGTTTTAAAAACGAAATATGACATTGATTTTGAAAACAAGGAAGAATATGATCCTGGATTAGCAACATCTTCATTCAGCGAAACTTTTTATAGGGGATTATTAATTGCATTATTATTTTCATTTATATTAATGTCAATAGTTGTGTTTTTTTCATTCAGAACATTTATTCCAGGCCTGGCTGTAATCTCAGCAGCCTTAACTGATATTTTGGCTGCTTTGGCTGTAATTGATATTTTGGGAATTAAATTATCTGCAGCAGGGATTGTTTCATTTTTATTGATAATAGGATACAGCATAGACACAGACATATTATTAACAACAAGAATGCTGAAAAGGCACGATGCTCCTTTAATTGAAAGAATTAAGTCGAGCATGAAAACAGGATTGACAATGACATTTGCTGCAATAGCCGCTTTAGTAACAGGATATTTTGTTGCATTGCCAGAAGAGTTAAAGCAGATGTTTTTGATAATAAGCATTGCCTTAGTTTTTGATATCATAACAACATACGCAGGAAATGTCGGAATATTAATTTATTACTGCAAAAAGAAAAATATAACATGAAACTTAAAAAATTTTTAAAGTTCAGGGTATTATTTTTGTTATTCTGGATTTTAGTGAGCATAATAGCAATAAACCCAAGATTTAATGCAGAAGGGGTTAGTATAAAGGGAATTGAAGATAACAGCACTGCAGCTTTAGCAGGAATAACTTATGATTCAGATGTGCGACTAACCAACTTAGAGAGAATAACCTCAATAAATAATAACAAGATAAAAAATATTCAAGATTATAATAATATTCTTGAAAAAATAAACAATTCAGAAATAATCAGGATTAACACAAATAAAAATGAATATGTAATGATTAAAGAAGGTAATTTAGGGATAAGTGTTTCTGAAGTCCAAACAAGCAATATAAGAAGAGGATTAGATTTGCAGGGAGGAACAAGAGTTGTATTAAAACCAGAGCAGGAATTAAATGATCAGGAAGTTAAAGATATAATAAGGACAATTGGATCAAGATTAAACGTATATGGATTAAGTGATATTAAAATCAAGCAGAGCACTGATCTATTTGGAGACAGCTTTATTGTAGCAGAAGTTGCAGGAGCATCAAAGCAGGAAGTTCAAGATTTAATATCAAGCCAGGGCAAATTTGAAGCAAAGATAGGAAATGAAACTGTTTTTATTGGAGGAAAAAAAGATGTTACTTTTGTATGCAGAGATGATGGAAGATGCTCTGGAATAAGGCAATGCAATGAAATTGAACAAGGATTAATAAGCTGCCAGTTTGAATTCAGCATAAAATTAAGCCAGGAAGCTGCAAAGAAACATGCTGAAGTTACAGATAAATTGGAGATTAATTCAACGGGTGTAGGAAGTTCTTATTTAAGCAAGCCCTTAGATTTGTATTTAGATAATAATTTAGTTGATAGTTTGCAGATATCGAGCTCGTTAAAAGGGATAGAGGCAATAGATATAGCAATTTCAGGCCCTGGATTAGGAAGCACAAGGGATGATGCAATCGATGAAGCAACAAAAAATATGAATAAATTACAAACAGTTTTAATAACAGGATCATTGCCTGTTAAATTAGACATTGTAAAAATAGATACAATCTCTCCTGTATTGGGAAACCAATTTTTTAAAAATGCAATATGGGTCATAATAGCTACAGTAATTGCAGTTTCAGTTATAATCTTCATAAGGTACAGAGATTTAAGAATATCTCTTCCTGTTATTTTAATATCCTCAAGTGAAATATTGATTGTCCTTGGGATAGCTGCATTAATAAAATATAATCTTGATTTGGCTGCAATTGCAGGAATAATAGCTGCGGTTGGAACAGGCGTAGATGACCAGATAGTTATTGCAGATGAAATTGCCAGCGGAAAAAAAGAATTGGTAACAAGCTTTAAAGAAAAAATTAAGAGGGCATTCTTTGTAATTATGGTAGCCTGGGGAACTGGAATAGCATCTATGCTGCCATTGTTTTGGGCAGGAGCAGGATTATTCACAGGATTTGCGTTGACAACAATTCTTGGAATATCTATCGGGGTATTTATCACAAGGCCTGCATTTGCTTCAATTGTTGAGGCTTTAGAAGAAAATTAAGTTATAAAATCAAAAACATCTTTTAATTTTTGCTTTAAAATAAATATATTGTCGCTGTATTCTCTAGACGGCAATGAATTTCTTATTTGTGAAGTAAAATTTTCTGATTTAAGCTCTTCTTTTTGCATGAAAAAAAGATTATTTAATTCTAATAAATTCTTTATTTCCCCTTTGGCCCCTTGTTCATTTTGCTGCGGATTAAAAGAAAGCTCTAATAGATAATTCCTGATTACGGTTCTATGATTCTGTTAGCATCTAGGAAAGTATAAGAAAAAGTCGTCTAAAACCTTTTTTTGGTGGCAACTAACAAAATTTAAGTAATCATTTGTTTTATAAACCAAGCTCATTATTTGTTTAAAAACTTTATGTCTATTTTCATTTTCAAATGCACCATTAACTTCATTAAGTTCGTCAATTACACATTCATGATGCAATACACAAAACTTTATATCATCAGAAGCTACATCTATCCTATGCCTAATGTGACCTTCTCCATAATCTTCAGCATAAAAAATTGCAAATGACAAAGGAGAATGTAATTTCCTTGCATCATATAAATCTGAATGCATTATTAATGGATCTAAAACAGATGTCCTTAAAGCACATTCCAATGAAAGCAGTTTATAAAAAATTTTATCGTCTATATTAAGATCTGTTTTTTTAGCCATAAATAGGCAAATGCAAAAAGAATTAAAAATTTAACTTATATCTATTTTATCTTTAATAAATCTAAAATGTTTCTGCCTTGTCCTTTCTTTTCTTCTTTTTTTAACATCGAATAATTTTAGCTGTGGGTCTTCTATTTTTTTATGAATTATTCCAGCGCTTGTCTGATCACACACTACTTGATAAATGCATCTGGCACATTCAAATCTGTTTGCCGGAAAAATTCCAGAAGAAATCCTAGACTCAAGATCATCTAAAGATCATCTAAACTCTGCACAAGCTCATTATAATGCTCATCTGTTCTATTCCTTGTTATTATCTCAGAAGTCCTCATATGAAAATACTGGGTTTTAATTTCAGGGCTTATATAATGGGGATTTCCCAATAATTTTTCAGGTTGAGTAATTCCAAATTTAGCTGCAAATTCCCTGTCAGAATAAGCTTTGCAGCTGACTGCCAAGGCATACATTGTTAATTGAGGCAAATAATTAAGTTCGTATTCTCCTGGAAAAAATTTGCCTGTCTTATGATCCCTTATTATTGCACCTTTTCTTAATTCATCAACCCTTAATCTAAAAAAACTGCCATTAAGCTCGAATTTAATTGGAATTTCAATGTCTAAAGGGACCCCTTCCATAAGATATCTTTCATAAGCCTTATAGCAAATCTCTTTTATTACTCCAATAGATTCCCAAGGCTCTTTTTTGTCCCTCCATTCAATTTTTTTACCCTGCACCTCCCCAGAATTTATTACATCTCTTATCCATGACGCCTTAGTTGCTCTGTAAAAACTTTCAGCAGATTTGTAAGCAACTTCTAAATTTCCAAAACTTCCCCGATATAATAACTCCATTTTACGATGAAGAAAGGTTCCCAAGGCAAAATAATTTGGAATTGGAACTTTTTCTTTTTTAATATACTCAAAAAAATATTTTTTCAGGCATGAAGATGCAATGTTAAACTTTGTTGGATTCCACCATATAATATCTCTAAGATTTTCCGGAACATTTTCCCAAAATTTGGCATTGTCAGTTTCCACATGATTAAGACTATAACAAAAGTTATAAAACTAATGCCAAGGCTGGGTTTATTAGAATAAGTTAAAAGTTTTGCTATTTTCAATATTATATTACCAAAATATATAAAAGCGGAATATTTATATAGTAGTTATTCTAATTTACTGAATGATTATTCAGTTAAACTGTATGATATGATAACAAAAAATGAAGAAAGAGTTTTGAAATTTATAGCTACTAATCCTGGTAATGAAAATTATGTTAATAATATAGCAAGGGAATTAAGTTTAGCTCCTAGTGGCGGCAAGTGGATACTAGCCAATCTTGAGAAGAGAGATATACTTGAACATAGAAAAGTAGGTAATTTAAAATGCTATAAAATAAAGTTTAATGATAAATCCAAAGATTTGCTGAGATTTATTTATAATCCAGAATTAGATAAAAGGCTAAAATTCAGAAAAGAGGACCTAAAACCATTAATGGGTATAGTTGATGCAGCTATTGTTTTTGGAAGTTATTTATATAAAAAAGATCCAAATGATATAGATATCTTATTTATTTTTAAAAATAAGAATTTTAAAAAATTCAGCAAGGAATTAGATAAAATAAAAGAATTAATACCGATAAAAGTGCATGATGTAATACAGACAAGGGAAGATTTAATAAGCAACATTTTAATAAAAGATAAGATAGTTATAGAAGCATTAAGCAATGGTAAGATTTTATGGGGCGAAAAATTCATTGTTGAGGTATTAAAAGATGTCAGCAAAAAAACTTAATGATTGTTTTAAAGAAGGTGAAAAAGAAGAAAGGCATAAAGGTTTAAAGAGAATAAAGGATAATAGGGTATTGGCTCATTTAAAAAAAGCCGAACATAATTTTAAAGCAATTACTGAATTTGCTGAAATAGGCTATTCTGATTGGAGTGCAAGTGCTGCTTTTTATTGCTTATATCATTGCTTATTAGCATTAGCTAATAAATTTGGTTATGAAAGTAGAAATCAAAATTGTACTTTTATTTTTATAGAAAGCTTAATTGACGAAGGAAAAATAAACGAGATAAGCAAGAAAGATCTAAAAGAAGTTTTTGATGAAAATGTAACCGAAGATTTGGAGCATAGTGGCAAGATTATGGATATAAGAGAAACTATGCAATACACAACTAAAACCGATATGGAAAAATATAGTTTAGAAAGTTTAAAGAAAAGAACTAAGCAACTTTTTGATAAGTTAAGAAAAGAAATTGAGAGGTAAAAAGAAATAGAAGTTTTGAAGCGATTAAGAAATTATTATAAAGTTTAATGATACAGGCTTTAAAATTAGCTAATACGCCAAGGCGAGGATTTGAACCTCGAAGTCCTTTCGGACGGCAGTTTTCTAATGATATTCGAGAGTCAGCTTATAATAATCTGCTGCAATACCATTATGCGACCTTGGCACAAGATTTATAAAAATTTTCAAATTAAAAAACTTATGTATTTAAGATATCATTTTTTGGCATGCGTAATTTTAACAATATTGCTATTTCCATTCTTCAGTTATTATTCATTGCTAGTTTTCATCTCTGGTTTTTTAGTGGATATAGATCATTACTTATATGATATATTCAACTCAAAAACATTTAATTTATTCAAGGCATATAAGATGCATATGAACAAAGAAATGATGCGTAAAGATCAGCTGCATATTTTTCATACTTTAGAATTTATAATTTTATTTTTATCTCTGGTAATAGTTTCGATGAATATTTATTTAATAATTTTAGGAATATCATTCATAATCCATCTAAGCTTAGACTATATTTACGAATTATATTTAATAAAAAACAAGATTAAATTAAAACAGACAAGATCTTATTCATTGATATTATGGGCTTTAAGAAATATTTAATGCTTGTCTAAGGTATGCTTTAAAAATGTTATGAATATCACCAAAATTAAAGGTCCAAAAAATAATCCTGTAAATCCCAGCAAGGCTAATCCTCCAAAAACCCCAAGAACAATCAAGGCAGGATGCAGTTCAGATTTATAGCTTATTAATTTTGTTTTGAATAATATCTCAAATCCAGAAATAAATATTAATCCATAAACAATTAATCCTATCCCGTTAAAATAGTCATTATTAAAGATTTTTATTATAGAAGCCGGAAGCCATATAACTGCATTTCCAACACCAGGAAGGATGCTTACAACCATTGTCAATAATCCCCAGATAAATGGATGAGGAACCTTAAAAATAATAAACCCTATTGTGCTTAATATTCCAGCTAGCAGTGCAATTAAAAATAATCCATAAACAACTGCAGAAGTAACTCTTTTGAATTCTTTGACAATAATATCCTTGTGCTTATTTTCTAAAGGTATTAATTCTTTTACAGCATTTACTATTTTCTCCCCATCTTTCAAAAAGTAATAAAACAAGAATAATGTAATAAATGCATTTATCAAAAATCCGGGTATAGATCTTATCAAAGACTGTGATTCCTGGGAAATATAAGTTATTACCTTGTCAAGAATATCTGTAAATATTGGATTTATATCCGAGCTTAGTAAAGTATTATATAATTGCAGCGATTCTTTGTATAATGTTTGTGAGATAAATATTATTGGGATTACAAATATCAGCACACTAATTAAAACAATAATTAAAGCTGAAATTGATGAGTGTATTTTTTTGTTTAATATCTTATAAAAAGGCCTGAATAGATATGCCAAAACAATGCTCGATAATACTGCATTGATAAAAGGCTTTACAACTAAAAAAGCCAATATTGCTATTAAAAATAGTACTGCAATAAACAAGTATTTTGAATTTAATTTTTTCATGTTTATTTGATATAATAATTATTTATAAAGTTAACTTTATTTAATTCCATTGATGACGTAAATTGCTATGTAAATTGAGATTAAAACAAAAATTATCATGAAAAATTTTAGTATAAAGTTTATTTCTCCAAACCATTGTACAGCTTCTTTGAAAAATGGATATACTGCAGATGTGAATATTATAAATAATGTCAATAATACAATTACAGCTACTTGTGCATCCATTGCTTTCTTATTCATTCATTAGCATAAGAAATTTTAGTTTATAAAATCTTTTATTTGTTTAGATTAGCAGTTATTCTGCAAAGCCCCATAAAACAGCTTTGCACTTTAAATCGAATTCTTTAAATATTATTGTTTTTTTATAATATTATGAAAATAGAATGGCACGAACTTGCTGTAAATAAAGAAAAGATTAAAGCAAAGGTAACTTTATACGAAAAAGGGGATAGAACAAAACTTAAATCAATTTATAATTTATGGAATGCCTTAAACAGAGCGATAAAAGCAATATCTACCAGGGGGATAAATTTACCTGAAGCAATAAGTGAGAATGCCTTTTGCCTATTTTTTCCAAATTGCGTAAGAGTTGTTAAATTAGCGAAAGGAAAGTGTTCGTATGATTGCATAAACCTTTCAACAGGAAAGAGAATACAAATTAAAGCTTCAAGCATTGCTTTTGATTTAACTTCTTTCGGCCCGCGTTCAGAGTGGGATGAATTATATTTTCTGGATTTTTCAGCCGGCGATGGTTCATTTAAAGTTTATAAAATCGAAGCAGATTGGGTTTATAAGCATAAAGTTAATGCAAATCAAACATTTGAAGAACAGCAAAAACAAGGAAGAAGACCAAGATTTAGCATTACATATAATATAATAAATCCAAAAATTCTTAATCCAATTAAAATATGCAAATTATAAAATGCCAGACAATTTGACGAAAAGGCAAAGAAGCTATAATATGTCTAGGATAAGAAGCTCAAAAACAAAGCCAGAGCTTAATTTTAAAAAAAAGTTTAGGGATTTTAAATATCAGCCTAAAGTTTTTGGAAATCCGGATTTTATAGATTATGAAAAGAAGATTATAGTTTTTATTGACGGCTGTTTCTGGCATAAATGTCCAAAGCATTTTAAAAAGCCAAAATCTAATAGAGGATATTGGAAGCCTAAAATTGAAAGAAACACCTTAAGAGATAATGAAATAAATTTTGCCTACAAAAACTCTGGCTGGAAAGTAAAAAGAATTTGGGAACATAAATTAAAATCTTGAAATAATCTGCTGTTCATTTAAAATTTTGCCTTTCATCGCAAGCATCATATTTTCGGCAACTCTTTCAACCACAGGAACTGTTACGCTGTTTCCAGCTTGATGATACAAGTAGCTATCGGCTATATTCGGCAGTTTAAAATCCCTCGGAAAACCCTGCAACCAAAAACATTCCCGTGGCGTTAATTTTCTGATGCCTATTCCATTCCTTACAATTGGAACATTATGGCCCCCAGTTCCCATATTAGCAGTTAATGTTGGAACAACGCCCCTCTTATTTGCCCTCACATATCTTCGCCTCCATTGATAAACAGTTTCTTCTGAGTTTACATCATTTTTTATTTTTTCATAAAGAGGCTTATTGTTATAATAATATTTATCCTCTGTTCTATCCAAAATAAATTCCTTAAAACTTCTAGTTAATGGGATCTCCCCTGGAAATTCAAATGAATCAGCTTTATCCTTATCTAAAAAACCAATAATAAATATCCTTTCTCTATTCTGCGGAATATTTCCATGAGTCATACTATTCAAGACTTCTGATTTAATATTATAGCCTAATCTTTCAAGAATATTTTTTATAATTTTAAAAGTATATCCTTTATTATGATTCTTAAGATTCTTCACATTTTCAAGCATAAAAGCTTGAGGTTTTTTTATCCTTAGAATTTGTGCAATTTTAAAAAAAAGATTGCCTCCCGTTTCCTCATCTCTAAAACCTCCTTGATTTCCCGCTATAGAAAATGCTTGGCATGGAAAACCGCCTAAAAGAACATCAAAATCGGGAATCTCTTTTATATAAATTTTCCAGATATCTTTTACAAATAGTCCTGGTTCTTTAAAATTCAGATCATAGGTTAATTTGCATTTTTTATTATGATCATTCGCAAAAATTGTTTTAAATCCGGCTCCTTCAAAGCCAAGCCTGATACCGCCTACCCCCGCGAATAAATCCAGTGTTTTAAAACCCATCTTAATGTTGTATAAGATAATATCATTTAAATATTTATCCCATAAAACGCTATGTTTATAAACCATTAAAAAACACGAGAAATATCCCGCATTACTACTTAACGTAGGAGGGCATTAAATGGATAAAAAATTATTACTAGATACAATAAAGAAGGTAAAGGAAAGTTCTAAAAAAAAATTTATACAGAAAATTGACTTGATTATTAACTTAAAAAATATCAATTTAAAAAAGCCTGAAGAAAATATTGACTTATTTGTAAATTTGCCCCATGCCCCTGGAAAAAAAATCAAGATATGCGCTTTAATTGGAAAAGAAGTCCAGGATCAGGCATCTGTTTTTGACAAGGTTATTAAAAGAGAAGAATTTCAGGATTACGAGAATAAAAAATTAATAAAAAATCTTGCAAAAGATTATGATTATTTTGTTGCCCAGGGCAATTTAATGGCTGAAATAGCAAAAGTGTTCGGTAAAACCCTTGGTCCCAGAAACAAAATGCCTAACCCTAAATCAGGTGCTGTTATTTCTCCTGGAATGAACTTGGCAGAATTAAAAACAAAACTTGAAAAGACGGTAAGGTTAAAGACAAAAAATGAGCCGATAATAAAGACCTATGTTGGAAACCAGGAAATGAATGATGAACAAGTTATGGATAATATACTTTCATGCTACAATTCAGTTACAAGAGTTTTGCCTCAAGAAGAAGCTAATATAAAAAATATTATTTTGAAATTAACAATGGGGCCTGTATTTAAAATAGAGAAGGAAAAATGATGCGTGCAAGAGAACTAAAGACAAGAGAACTTGAAAATGTTAAGGAGTTAATTAATAAGTATGATACAATAGCAATTGGAGATTTAACTAATCTTCCAAGTTCAACACTGCAGAGACTAAGAAAAAAACTCCAGGATAAAATGTTTGTGAGGGTAACAAAAAAATCCTTGATATCATTAGCATTAGAGCAGTCTGGTAAAAACCTTTTAGAATTAAAGCAAAGCTTAGATAACTCAATTCCAGTCTTAATATTAAGCAATGAAGATCCTTTCAAATTATTTAAATTAATTAAAGAAAATAAAAGCAAGGCATTTGCAAAGCCAAATCAATTGTCTCCAATGGATATTACAATTCCAGCAGGTGCAACAAATTTTCCGCCAGGACCAATCATAGGAGAATTAGGAGCAATAGGACTGCAAACAGGTGTAGAACAAGGGAAAATTGCTATAAAAAAAGAAAAATTAATTGTCAGGGAAAATGAAATAATAAAGCCAGAAGTTGCATCTGTCTTGGTAAAATTAGATATAAAACCAATAGAAATAGGATTAAAAATAATAAGCATATATAAAGATAATGTTGTTTATGACAATAGCTCTTTAGATATTGACGAAAAGAAATATATACAAGATTTAATATTTGCAAATTCGCAGGCGCTTATACTTGCGGAGAAAATAGGGTTTATAAGCAGAGAAAATGTAAAAATCTTATTGCAGAAAGATTACTTATTAACATTAAACATTGGAAAAAGATTGAACATTGAAGTTAATACTGAAATAAAACAAAAAGAGCATGAAGAAGCAAAAGAAGAAGTAAAAGAGCATAAAAAAGAAGAAAGCAGTTTTATAGGCTATAAAGAAAGTTCTGTAAAAAAAGCTCAAGAATTATTAAAAGAGCTGCAGGATAAAAAAATAGCAGAACAAGAAAAGCCCAAACATAAAAGTATGTGGGACTAATGATTAGGAGGAAATAAAATGGAGTTAATTCACACAGCTTTGCTGTTAAACAAAGCAGGAAAAGAAGTAAATGAAGCTAACGTAAAGAAAGTATTAGATGCAGCAGGGATTCACGAAGATGAGTCAAGAATAAAAGCTCTAATAACTGCTCTTGAAAACGTCAACATAGAAGAAGTAGTCAAGGAAGCTTCAGCAATGCCTGTAATGGCAGCTCAGCCTGCACAAGCACAGCATAAAGAAGAGAAGAAAGAAGAGAAGAAAGAAGAGAAAAAGTCAGATGAAAGTGCCGCGATGGGCTTAGGCAGTCTGTTTGGATAATAACTGCCTTTTTATTATTTAAAATGACTTTTAGTAATCTAGACACAAAATGGAAAAGAAAGAAATACATAGCAGGATTAATGCTTTAAAGAATGAAATCAATGAATTAAAAAATAATTTAAATCATCTGAATAAGGATAAAGAGTCATGGTTCAATAAAAAAGAGTCATTAAAAAAAGATCTTAATTCTTTTATTGTTGAAATTAAAAAATTAAAGTCCAGTTCTGATATATTTAACCAGGAGATTATAAATTTAAGGAGCGAAAGAGACAGCTATAACAATAAAAATAAAAGCTTGATTGATGGAATTAAAAAGCTGAATGAGGAAAAAAGGAAATTAATCAAGGATAAAAAATTAAATGTTAACTTAAATGAAATCAAAAGAGAGATTGAAAGAATTAACTATAAGATTGAGACCGAGGCATTAAGCTTTGACAAAGAAAAAAAATTAATGAAGGAAATAAAGAACTTGAAGAAATTATACCAGGAAAATTCTGAGGTTAATGCTGTATTTGAAAAGATAGATGAAGCTGATAAAAAAATAAGAGATAATCGCAAAAAGGCAGACGAAGCGCATAAAAAGTTAAAGGAAATATTTGATTCAAATAAGGAGGATATTTCAAAATTTAAGGAATTAAGCAAAAAGATTTATGAAAAAAGGAAAGAGCAGCAAAGTGCATTCGACAATTTTATCAGCTTTAAAAATAAATTCCTTGAAGCAAATAATAAGCTAAAAGACAAATTAAATGCATTAAAATCATTAAGAGAAGAATTAAACAAGATTGATAAAGATTTTAAAAAAGAAAAAGAAATTCAAAAAGAAAAAAATGCAGAAGAGGTTGAAAAAAGATTAGAGGAAAAATTGCTAAAAAAGAAAACTTTGACAAAGGACGACTTGATTATGCTTCAGAAATAAGCTTTAGCAATATATTTAAATTTTATAGTTAATTAAAATTTATGAAAAAACTTTATGTTTATACTGCAATATTGATTTTACTAGTAATATCATTTATTTTTGACAGGCAGATTTCATTATTTTTTACAAGCTACAGGAATAATGTTTTTAATGCAATTGCTATTTTCATAGATTATGTTGCTTGGTATATTTTATTTACCCTTGTAATTATAATAATATTATTAAGGAAAGAGTATAATAAGATAATGCCGTTAATAATCTCCTTGGGGCTATATTTAATATTAACGAATAGTTTAAAGAGTATTTTTTCAAGGCCAAGGCCATTTGTAGAATTAGAAAATGAGTTAGTTCAAACAGTTAATCCTTACAGGAGCTTTCCAAGCGGTCATGCTGCTGCAATGTTCACATTACTGCCTTTTCTAAGCTTTATAAAAATAACATGGATAACATTAAGCATTATAGTAATGCTTTCAAGAGTTTATTTAGGAGTTCATTATTTAAGTGATGTAATATTTGGAATGCTATTAGGATTATTGATAAATGATTTGTCTTATTACTTTTATGGCATGTTTAAGCAAAATCAAAGTCACCGAAAGCTTTAAAAACCTTTAGTAACTATAAAATAACAACATAAATTATTATGGGGGGTTAATTAAAATGAAAAAATTATTATTATTAAGCATATTTTTACTTAGTTTAGTTAGTTTAAGTTTAGTTAGTTCAAATGAACCATTAGAACAAGGTGTTTTAACTGTTATAATACAAGGACCAGGTTCAGGAACAGTAAAAAGTCTTGATGGAAATATAAATTGTCCACCAACTTGCTCATATAATTATAATATTCTTCCAGTTCCAGTAACTTTAAACGCATTTGCAAATCCGGGCAGCATATTTGCCGAATGGAGCGGAGCATGTACAGGAATAAGCACCACATGCGTCATTAACATGGCACAAAGTCAATCTGTCACAGCAACATTTAATTTAGCAACTCAAACACAAACATTAGAAGTAACAGGGGAAAGCATACAGGGCAGTGTTATGGCCATTTCTTCAACAAAAGATTATGATGATGACAGAATAATTACATTAAAAAACACAGGAACTACAGCATTAACAGTTTCTGGAATTACAACTTCTGGAACTTTCGCAGATGAAGATAATAACCCTATAACATTCACATTTTCAAATGTACCGAGCACAATAGCCCCCGGGGAAACAAAACAAGTAACTTTGCATTTCTCAGTAGACCAAGATATAATGGTAGATTCTTATCCAACAAATGGTGATGGCAAGTTGCTTATTGCTACGACAAGTTTCACAAAAGAACTTGGCTTAAGAGTAGATGTTACACCAGAAGAAATGTGTGAAGACGGAAGAGTAAGCGACGGAGATCCTTTATTTTCAGATGTCGATGTTGGTAATTTAAGAGTACAAGATATAGATGAGCCTGACTCTGGGGATGATTTCGGTGCAGGAGACACAATACAAGTAAGCGGAACAGTTGAAAATAATGCAGATAATGACTTAGACGTAATTGTTGAAGTTATATTATACAACATAGACCAAGATGAAGTTATAGCAAGAGCTGAAACAGACTCGTTAGATGTCAATGAAGATGACGAAGAAGACTTTGATGTTGATTTAGAAATTCCGGTAGATTCCAGCGATCTTGACGAAGATGACGCATACAGATTATTCATCAAAGTGTATGATGACGATGATGGTGAAGATGAAAACTGCAATTATGATGACATAGAAATGGAATTTCAAAGAGAGGATAATCAAGTTGTCGTAACAAAAACAAGTGTAACACCAGCAGTATTAAGCTGCAGTGCAAACGCAAACTTTGCTGTTGAAGTAAAAAATGTCGGCAGCGACGATGATGACAGAGTTTATGTTCAATTAAGAGAACAAGAACTTGGATTAGATTATGAAAGTGATACATTCAGCTTAGATAAATTTGATGACAGAGATGATACAAATACAATAACTTATTCGTTCAAAGTTCCAAGCAATGCTGAAGAAAAAGCATACAATGTTGAAGCAATAGTCGTATTTGACGGCGGAAGAGAAACAGATTCAGAATTTATAACATTAACAGTAAGAGACTGCGGAGTTTCAAGCGATGAAGGAAATGCAAGAATATCCTTATTGCAGGGATCAATAAGTGCAGTGCCTGGAAAATTATTTGGATTCCCATTCAAATTAGCAAACTTAGAAACAGAAACACGGCAATACCTGATAGAAATAACGCCTGTTGGCGGATGGGCTTCACAGCCACAATCACAGTTAGTAACATTGCAAGCAGGCCAAGAAACAACACTATACAGCTATATAACCCCTAAATCTGATTTAACTTCAGGAAGTTATTCACTTAACATTGAAGTAAAGCAGGATAATAAGGTTATAGCAAAACAAACAGCTGCAGTTCAAGTAAGCTCAGACGGAGGAGAAATAACTGGCGGAAGTGCATTCCAGCCAAATATAAATTTATCTTCCATATGGAGAAACCTTGCAGGAAGCACAGCTTTCTGGATAGTAGCAATAATAGTATTGTTTGCTTTAGTTATTTATGTTTTAACAATTTTGTTAAGACCTAAATAAACATTTTTTCTTTTTTTAAATTTTAAAATGGTTAAAAAAAACCAAAAAAGAATATATAATTTCTGTATATTCTCTTGATATTGATCCAAAAAGTTATATCCTAAGCAGCGTAGGTAAAATCATGGCAGGTTTATCATTCTTAAGCACACCATACACATACAAAGAAAGAGAATGGCATTTTAATCCAGAAAGAAGAATGGAGAGATTATACAAAGTAAGAGTTTCTCGCAATAAATTAGAGCAAGATGAGATTAAAGAGCTGAAAAATCGTTTAAGAGAAAGGGGATTTGATTTAAAAATTTTTGGGGAATTAAGTTTAGAAGAAATAGTTTAAAGATTTCTCGGATCAATTCTTTCCAAATTTTCAACTAAGTCAAATATATGGTCTGTAGATAATATTTTTTCCTTATAATTTAAGCAGAAAGCAGCATGTATTGAATCAAAAATATTTATATTATACTGCTTTAGCAGTTTATTGCTTAAATCAAAAATTTTTTTGTCCAATGTTAATATTTTTATTTTAAAATCATTAACTTTATTGACCTTAAAGATATCAGATCTGCCAAATTCCCTGGATAAAACAAGTTCAGATTCTACCAAGGTTAAGACAGAAGTCCTTAAATTTTTTATTTTTTTAAGATTAATATATTGTTTTAACCAATCTTTGTCTTTTATTAAAGCTAAGATTATGTCTGTGTCAAGATACATGCTTTAATCCCCTTTTTAATCCTAAAGTAACTTCTTCATAAGCATAATCTTCAGTTCGTTTATGCAATCTATCTTGCAGCATTATTAACAATCTTGCTCCAAATCTCAATGCCTCTGATTTAGACTGAAATTCTCCTTTCTTAACCAAGTATTCTATTTTTCTAACAAGCCCGATAGGCAAAGATACGGGGATTGAAATTCTATCTATTTTCATGCTTATACCATAACAATACCATTATATAAGGTTTTCTTTTCTAAGAAATTTTATATACATTAAATTTTGATTATTATTGTGAAAAAAATCAAAGATAGGATAAAAGACGGAATTAAAGAAAATAGAATTTACAAAAAAACTCTAGAGCATAAATATTTAGCTTTATTTCTTTTATTAATTGTAATTTTAATGACATATAGTTATTTTACACAGGGATTTATTTATGATGTTGCAAGCCAAGATTTAGAGCAAACAAGAGATTTTATTAAGTCATTCGGCAGTTTTTCTTGGCTGGTCTACATTATTGCTACAATTTTGGAAATAATAATTGCCCCAATACCCAGCATAATAATAACCGTTGCTGGAAGCTTGACTTTTGGCTCTTTTAATGCTGCAATTTTGACGATAATAGGCGGTTTTTTAGGAAATATAACAACATATTTTATAGCCAAGTATTATGGCAATGAATACTTTGAAAACTTGATAGGCGAGAAAAAACGTGCTTTATTCCATAAATATTCTGAAAAATACGGCCCTTTAGTTTTATTTATTTTAAGATTAAACCCAATAACATCTAATGATATATTCAGCTATTTAGCAGGATTAATCGGAATTCCTTTCTGGAAATTTTTATTAAGCACAATGCTTGGGGTTATCCCGATGATATTCATAATCTCTTATTTTGGAGAAGCATTTATCAAAGATAATCCTATATTCAAATTATTATTTATAGTAATAACATTAGTCTATATTTTAACATTTTTGTATTTCTTGCTAAGATTAAGCAGAGACAAGGTTAAAGAAAAAATAAAAAATTTCAGGGAAAAATAATTATTTTAACTTCAAAGATCTCCAGTAAATATATCCCAAGATTATTGTTAATATAGTTGCAAAGATTAAGGCAAATACCAATCCTAAAGTATGCTGCTTAAAATAAGCATCTGACAATGCAGGAATTCCAAATATAGCGCCTATTGTTCCTGGAACACTTACAACTATGCCTATAATGCTTAAGAATGTCATTATAACAGTTAATCTTTTCATTGTAACATTCAATTCCCTGTTAGATAACATTTCAGATTTAGTCCTTAATGAAGCAATTCTGTAAACATGGCTCCTGCATCTTTCAAGCCAATATCTTGCCTCTGCATTCAGCATATCATAATCAAATGTAATTAAAGAAACATCAAACTCCTTAATTTCAGTTTCCTTTAATGTTATGATTAAATTTACTAATTCCTCAATCCTGTCTGTTAATTTTCTTAAAGATCTTCCTGCTTCCTCAATTTTATCAAATGTTGGATTTAAATCTAAAGCATTCATCTGCGATCTTATTTTTAAAAATTCCTGGGAATAGTTTTTTAATATAGCCCTAAAGAGCAGTAAACCTATTGCAGTGCTTTCTCCGTATTTCCTGCTTAAAACATTTTTAAAGCGTTTTTGAAAATTATTAAAATTTTTGCTTGTGTAGAGATAGCAGTTGTTTTTATGCATCAACAAAATATTTTCAGATTCAACATCATAATCAGGAATGCTGATTAAGGTGTATTTGTCATGCCTTTCAAAAAAAGCAAAATCTAAATTGAATACATCGTCTATGTTTAATTCCAAATTTAATCTTAATATTTGTTTTTTGAATTCCTCTAAGTTATTAAAGAATTTTATCATTTAAATTTTAGAGTGTAATTTGTATATAAAGTTTGTTAAAAAAGCGTGGAGCAGGATTTGAACCTGCGAAATAACCGCTATCTTCCAATAGCCTGCAGGTTGGACTTTCTTTTGGAAATCGGTCCCCTTAGGCCACTTGGGTATCCACGCAGGCGAGCCTGATGGGATTTGAACCCACGACCTCTTGCTCTCTCCAAATTTTAGAAGGCAAGCGTTCTATCCAGGCTGAACTACAGGCTCGTAATAAAATCTTTTTTATGAAGATATTTAAACCTTTTCAAAAGCTTTATATTTCAAAAATTCCTTGCCTTGATAATGAAAGCTATAGTAATCAAAAATAACAATGACGAAGAACAGGCAATAAAAAAAACTGTTTCAATATTAAAAAAAACATTAAAAACAGGCGACATTATATTAACGAAGCCAAGACTGCATAATATAAAATTAAAGATAAGAAATTTTCCATCTTTGTTGATAGGTTCTTTGACTAAGGGCATTACTCATTCATGTATTTATTTGGGAAAGGGAAATGTTCTTGAAATTGGAACTAAATTTTATGATAAAAAAATAAAAAAAATAAGCATAGAAAAATTATTAAGATTAAAATATGCGAGTTTTAAGGGATTAACAATTTATGTTGTACAGCCAAAATATTACAATGAAGAACACAGAAAAAAAGTGTTTAAAATAGCAATAAATAACTTCCTCAAGAAAAGCAAAGAATTAACATTCTCCTATTTTAATATATTAAAAATTGCGATTAAAATACAGTTAACAAAAAATAGGTTTATAAAAAAAGAAAAACTAAATTTTAAAAAGGTCTGGAACTGCGCAGATTTAGTTGCATATGTTCTAAAAAAATCTGGAACTAAAATCGGGCACAGGAAGACAAAGTTTTTTGCTCCAAGCACTTTTTTATTCAGCAAACATTTTAAAACCAAGAAGAAAATTATATTAAAATAGTTCTATTATAATGACAAAATATGAAGGTAAAAAAACTTGAATGAATTTATTAGAAAAGGATATAAATTTGCGGATATGCATATTCATTCAAATTATTCTCCAGACTGCAATACGAAAGTAAAAAATATAGTAAGCATTGCAGATAAAAGAAAAATAGGCATAGCCATTACAGATCATAATGAAATAAGAGGATGTATAGAAGCTTCAAAATACAATATTTTCCTAATTCCGGGAATAGAAGTAACTTGTTTAGAAGGATGCCATATTTTAATTTACTTTTATAATATCAATGATTTAAAAAAATTTTACAATGAGAATATAAGGGATAATCTTCTAAATAAAATGAGAACAAAAATGAACCATAAAGAATTATTTAAAAGATGCAGAAAGTATAAATGTATAATAAGCGCTGCGCATCCATTTGGATCCGGCAAATGCGGATTATATAAAATAAAAAGTTATTCAGATACGAAAATAATAGAAGGAATAAATTCTTCCATAAAAAAATCCAAGAATAAAAAAGCCCTTGATAAAAATAAATTTTTTACTGCAGGAAGTGATTCTCATATGAAAAAACACATAGGAAAGGCATTAACAGGTGTAAGGGCAAAAAACATAAAAGAATTCTTAGACGGAATTAAAGATAATAAAAATGTTATTTTTGGGGAAGAGCTTAATTTCATTCAAATCTTATGGCTGAATCTGATAAAAGAATATTCATTAATTAAAAAAATGAAATTAAAAGATTTTATAAATAATAGATTAACCCAGATAAAGTGATATGAACATAGCAGATAAGCTTTCATTGTCAAGAATTCCTTTAACATTATTATTCTTGATATTTAACCAGGATAAAATAATCTCCATTATAATCTTATTTTTAGTAATATTGACAGATGTTATTGATGGATACATAGCAAGAAAAAACAGGATTGCTTCAAAGTTTGGTGCATTAATAGATCCTCTTGCAGACAAGGTTTTTGTTATAAGTGCATTGCTTTTATTTTTTTATTTAAATAAGATAACATTGCTGGAATTTTTTATATTAATCATAAGAGATATTTATAGCATAACAGAAGTAGTAATTACATTAATAAAAAAATCAAAAAAGCCCCACAAAGCAAGAGCTTTTGGAAAGATAACAACAGCATTGCAGTATTTCCTAATATCAGCATTGATACTTAATTTAGGCTTAAAATCCTACTTAATAATTCCAATATTTATATTTTCAGTATTAACCATAATAGATTATATTAAGGTAAGGTGGTCAAAATAATAGAAACATTAAAGATACTTTATTTATTATTGCCTGGATTTTTTGCCAATATGTCAACTGCATATTCATCAAAGATAAATTTTCTTAATTATCCCATAGATTTCAAAAAAAAGTTTCTTGGAGAGAGAATTTTTGGAGAAAATAAGACATTTAGGGGAATTTTCTTTGGAATATTAACAGCAATTATAATAGCATTTATCCAGAATATTATCGATATAAAATATTTAAATATTTTAGATTACAATAATTTTTTAATTATCGGATTATTGCTGGGAGCAGGAGCATTAATAGGAGATTTAGTAAAAAGTTTTATTAAGAGAAGGTTAAAAATAAAACCAGGAAGACCTTTTATTCCTTTTGACCAGATAGATCATGTTCTTGGTTCATTATTTTTCTTATCATTTTTTTACCAGATAAGCATTAATATTTACATAATTGCTTTATTAATAACATTCCCCTTGCATTTAATTATAAATTATCTTGCATTTAAATTAAATTTAAAGAAAACTTACTGGTGATCAAATTTCTGCGAGATTTTTTTTGCCAGAGCATAATGCCTTTTAAGATGAATATTATGCGTTCCAAGCTGGTTCATAACACTTATCGAGCCTTTAATAATATTTTTAATAACAAAGTTTCTTCTTATATTTTCATTCGCAATAAGCTTGACAAAGTTGTCCAGGGCTTTATCTTTTTCATTAAATGTAAATTTGTCTATACTGTGATGAGTAAATTTAAATCTCGAGAATAAATGGTTTATTCTTGAATCTATTTCTTTAACTAAAGATTTTAATGTCATATTTCTTGTAACAATATAAGATTTATTTTTAATTATATTCTTAAAGAATTCGTCAAAAGTCTCTCCTTCAGCAAGAGTATAAATATTTCCAATCCTACCTATATGAGAATCTGTAGATGATAATACCCCTTTATTATATTTCTGTGCTAATAATAAAGAAAATTTGTTTAATGGCTTAATTATTGCCATGTTATATTCAATTACAGGAAAATATTCCGCGAGTTTAAAAACAGCATCTATATTTAATTCCTCATGATTATAGCACCAAAAAGGATGATTATAGACATAATGAAGTTTATTTTTCTTTAAATACTTGATTAAAGAATAAATATTCCTTTCATTAGTGCATATCTGCCTTAATTCATTAAATTGATCTTCATTTAAACCATAAACATTAACATGAATCGTATGATTAACATTTTTTAAATCCAATATTTCAAGTTCAACGCCTGTAACAAGCTTCTTTTTTTTCCATCCAATCCTATGATAAGCATCCATATTATCATGATCTGTAAAGGTAATATAAGACAAATTTTTTTTCAAGGCTTTTTTATATAAATTTATTGGATCAAGTCTTTTAAAAGGCAGAACATCATTTGAATAAAAAGTATGAACATGCAAATCAGCCTTTTTCCATCCTTTTTTAATTAGCTCGAGAGATTTTTTTCTTGATATTATTTTAGCATAATTAAGTTTAAGGCTCATGTTTATAAAGTTAAAACTCGAATATATTAATTTTACTATTCAACAAAATATTTAAATAACCATGTTTAAAGAGTATTATCATGTACGACTTTAAAAAAATAGAAGAAAAGTGGCAGGATAAATGGGACAAAAATAAGATATTTAAAACTAATTTAAATCATAAAAAAGAAAAATATTTCGCATTAGCAATGCTTCCGTATCCAAGTGGCAATGGATTGCATATGGGGCATACCCGAAATTATACAATATGCGATGCTCATTCTAGATTTAAAAGAATGAAAGGGTATAATGTTTTACATCCCATGGGATTTGATGCTTTTGGACTTCCTGCGGAAAATGCCTCTATAAAGAATAAAGCCAATCCGAAAACATGGACATTTGATAATATTAAGTTAATGAAAGAGCAAATGTATAAATTAGGATTAAGCTATGATTGGGATAGGGAAATCGCCACATGCTTGCCGGAATATTATAAATGGAACCAATGGATATTTCTTCAATTTTATAAAAAAGGCTTATCTTATAGAAAAGAATCCTTAGTTAATTTTTGTAATTCATGCAAAACAGTATTAGCAAATGAGCAGGTTATTAATGGAACTTGCTGGAGATGCCACAACCAAGTTGAATTTAAGAGTTTAGAGCAATGGTTTTTCAAGATAACAAATTATGCAGAAGAATTATTAAAAGATTTAGAGAAACTGGATTGGCCTGAAAGAGTTAAAACAATGCAGAGAAACTGGATTGGCAAATCAGAAGGAACTTTAGTAAAATTCCATTTAGAAAATTCAAAAGAATTTTTAGAAGTTTTTACAACAAGGATAGATACATTGTTTAGTGTAACATTTCTTGTAATGGCTCCTGAGCATTCTAAGGTCCTTGAGTTGGTTAAAGGAACAAAATATGAAGAAGGTGCTAAAAAATTCATAAATAAAATATTAATAAAAGAAAAATTTACAAGAACTGATGAAGATAAGGCAAAAGAGGGATTTTTCATTGGAAAATATGCCATAAATCCTGCAACAAATCAAAAGATTCCAATTTACATCGCAAATTTTGTCTTAATGGATTATGGAACAGGAATTGTAATGGCAAATGCGCATGATAAAGGGGATGTTGAGTTTGCAAAAAAATACAAAATTCCTTTAATTACTGTATTAAAGCATAAGGATAATGCTGAACTAAAGAAAAATGAAATTTATGAGGATTATGGAATACTAAAAAATTCAGGGCAATTTAATAATTTAAAAAGCGAGGAAGCTATTCCAAAAATACAAAATTGGCTGCAAGAAAGAAAATTAGGAAAAAGATATATACAATATAAATTAAGAGACTGGCTAATTTCTAGGCAAAGATACTGGGGAACGCCAATTCCAATAATATACTGCAATAATTGCGGGATAATTCCTGTTCTAGAAAAAGACCTTCCTGTAAAACTGCCAGAAGATATTAAATTTACAGGTGAAGGAAATCCCTTAAGCTCAAGCAAAAGTTTTGTTAATGCAAAATGTCCAACCTGCAAGCAAATGGCTAAAAGAGAAACAGATACGATGGACACTTTTGTAGATTCTTCATGGTATTTCTTAAGATACTGTGATCCGGATAATAATAAACTGCCGTTTGAAAAAGGAATTGTAGATTATTTTATGCCTGTAAATCAGTATATTGGAGGGATAGAGCATGCTATTCTACATTTATTATATGCAAGATTCTTTACAAAATCATTAAGAGATTTAAAACTATTAAATATAGATGAGCCATTTAACAAATTATTAACCCAAGGAATGGTATTAAAAAATAATGAAGTTATGAGCAAGAGCAAAGGTAATGTTGTTGATCCTCTTGAAATAATTAATAAATATGGTGCAGATACGTTAAGAACATTCATATTATTCATTGCAAATCCAGAAAAAGAATTTGATTGGCAAGATTCGAGCATAGATGGAATTTTTAAATTCTTAAACAGATTTTATTCTTTATTGGAAAGTATAAATAAGAAAAATGACCTGATAGTTGAAAGCAAGATAAATAAATTAATTAAAAAAGTTACTTTAGATATTGAAGAATTTAGATTTAATAATGCCATAATCTCAATAATGGAATTTTCTGAGTATATTAAAAATAAAAATTATGATAAAAATACATTAACTAAATTAGTTTTATTAATTTCACCTTTTGCCCCTCATTTAGCAGAGGAGATGAATGAAAAACTTGGAGATAAAGGATTTGTTTCATTAGCTTCATGGCCAAAAGCAGATGAAAAAAAGATTAATGAAATTTTAGAAAAAGAAGAAGAAATAATTAATAAAACTATTGAAGATATTAATAACATCAAAAAATTAAGTAATATTAATAACCCAAAAACTTACTTGTATGTTATTCCAAAAGAACTAAAATTGTTCAATGATAAAATTAATTTAATTAAGGAATCAAGTAGTTCTAGAAATGTTAATGTTTATGTTGTAAATGATAGTAAAAGATATGACCCAAAAAACAAAGCTTCAAAGGCAAAATTAGGAAGACCTTCTATTTATTTAGAATAAAGTTGAAGTCATAGATATGTTTATATATATAAACTCATTAAAAATTTTATGAAGAAAATACTTTTTATATTATTTCTAATCAGCTTAATTTTTATTTCTGGTTGTGTAAATTACCCTAACCCAGTTGATGATATTGATGAAAGATATCTAGATGACCCTTTATATTGCGAAAGTGATGATGATTGTGCATATCAAGAAACAGCATGTAATGGTTGTGGTTGCCCTGATCCAATAAACAAATACAATAAAAAGGCGTTAGCTTGTGCCCCTAGCGGTTATCAATGTGATTTATATTGCGAACCAAAAATTCCTAAATGTGAAAATAATCAATGTATTTTAGTGAAAGATACTATACGAGAAAACATCACAAATGAAAATATAACATCTACGAATCCACCACCCGAACCAACTTCTTATAATAATTTAGCAGAATATTACGCAAGTAGAGATTATTCGTGCAATTTAGATTCAGATTGTGAAATAAAAGATGTTCATAATTGTTGTGGGTATTATCCCGAATGTGTTAACAAAAATTTTGAAACTAACCCAGAGTATGTTAGAAAATCTTGTGATTTACAAACAGGAGGCGGTAGTGCTTGTGGATATCTGACGATATCTTCTTGTCAATGTATTCAGAATAAATGCAAAAGAGTTTCTCCTGACGGTTCTTTAAGTTCAGAATGATTATAATTTAGAATAACTTCAACCTAAATGGAAGTCTAAAAAGCATTTATATACTAGTTTATTTTATCAATCTTATGAAAAAAACAATGTTAATCATATTATTAGTAAGCTTGGTTTTAATTAGTGCTTGCACTAGATATGTAGTTATAAAAGACGATAAAGAAATAAAACTTCCAGACAACTGCAAGCTTGTTAATAATGAAGTTATATGTGAAGAGAAAGGAATAATAGTTCCGGATAATTGTTATATTATAAATAATGAGGTAAAATGTACTCCTGAAAACCAGGAAATTCCTGAGCAAAACGGAGTTTTATATGGAGAGGTTGTTATTTCAGACTGCAATCCTACATCGATGAGAGCTTTTTGCAATTATTTTGACAAACCAGAGGATTACACATTAAGAAAAATACTAGTTTCTGAGAGGGGAAAAGATAAAGCCCCTGTCGAATTAAGCTTAGATGAAAATGGTTATTTTATTGCTAATTTAAAGCCAGGAACTTATGATGTAGATATTAATTACTATAGCAACAAAGAAAAAATGGATAAAAGTTTAGATGTTCCAAAAACAATAGTTATAACAGAAGATAAAGTTGTTAAATTTAACATTTATATTTATCATGGATAATCAAGAAAAATATATTCTAGTAAGTTTGGAAGAAGATAAAGCAAAAGATCTTGCTAATGTAATAAGCAATAATACTTCTAGAAAGATATTAGACTATTTAAGCTCAAAAGATGAAGCTTCTGAAACTGAAATTTCAAAAGAGTTAAGATTACCATTATCAACAGTTCACTATAATTTGCAACAACTTAAGAAAAATAGCTTAGTTGAGACAAAAAGGTTCATGTATAGTGAAAAAGGAAAAAAGATAGAATTTTACAGAGTTGTTAAAAAGTTTATTGTTATAGCTCCAAAATATACAAGAAGAAATTTAATTAATCAAGTCTTGCCATTGTTCTTAATATCTGCTGGAATAGCCTTTATTATACAATGGTTAAGTAATTTAAAGACACAAGCTTTTACCATAACAGATAACCTTATGGCAAAAGAATCTGGCACTGCTTTAGTACAACAAGCTGCTCAGCCAGTTATACAACAAAGCATAAATTATTATGGATATTGGTTTTTAGCAGGGGCTTGGATGATCTTATTAATTTATATAGTAATTAACCTTATTAAAAGAAAATGAATTTCAAAGACTTTTTAAAACCAACAATTTGGAAAATAATTTTAATGATTATATTCTTTGCTCCAATCCATTTATTGCAATTAGCTATTGGTTTTCAGGTTACGAGTGTTGGTTTCCCATATAGATTTTATCATAGTCTTTCGACAGCAACTTTTACATATGATTTTAATCTAATTTTTTTGATAATCGATATAATTTTTTGGTATCTAATTTCATGTTTAATAATTAGTTTAATTAAAAAAAGAACTTAATTTAACCTGGGTCAAGCTTTTTAATAATTTACTTTCTTTCAAAATGTTATCAACTTCATAATTAAACCTTAATTTTATTAATTCGCGAGTTTTATTTAATAATTCTTCCTTACTATTAAACATCAGTGGTACATTTGACATAGTTTTCCTAGCAGCATTTCTGACAACAAACACCCCAAGAGGAAGATTATATTCAGGAGTCTCAAACCTAATAACCAAACACGATGCTTGTCTTCTTATTTTACTTAAATACTCTAAAACACCAATACGCGAACTATAGTACCCCCCAACTGTATTAGAAGCATAAGTTTTTCTTCCAAATAACGTTTCTGAATCTGTAGAAAACCTGATGTCATTCATATAATTCCAAGCTGACCCTGGTAAATATCCCTCAAACAATTCATATTGCCAAATTTCCGGGAATATTAAAATAAAATAATAATTTCCTAAATAAATTCCAGAATATAATTTATAATCTTCAATAATTTTGTAATCTTGAATTTCATTAATTAGAGTTTTCCCTATTGTGTCGTCTACTCCGGTAATGCACCATTTCGTGGGAACTAATTTCCTGTTTTTCTTTAATCCAAGAACACCAATACTTAATAATTTAGTTAAAGTATTCTCGTCAAATCCGTTTTTATATAAGTAATTTAATGCTTCTGCTGCCTTAAAATCAATATCATTAACAACTTTTTCTACTTTATTTTCAACTTTTATATTATCTGTAACTTTAATTTGTTTTAAATTCCCTTTAGGACCCATAGGCATTGTAATTTTTTCAAAATCAAAGGTAATATTTGGTGTTTTAGTTAATTTAATTTCAACATCTACTGGTTTGCTAGCTATCCCAATTTCTTTTGCGATATCTAAAAATTTTTCTTGTTTTCTTGCATCATTTATATTAGCTTTAAATCTTGAATTAATTAAACTTGTTCTTAATAAAGCGATTTGTTTTATAGTATAATTTTCCTTGCTCCAGAAACTTGGCGAATCATACATCCAAGCATCCTCTGTTTCTGCAGGAGGGCTTAAAATTCCAACATTAGCTTCAGGATAAAGTTTGCTGCCGATGAATATAGAAGGTGGAGAAGTCCCAAAAAAATCTTCTTTTTTAAACTCTTTAATAATCTGAAACATGGCTCCGCTTTGAGCTATTAATTTCGAGAAATCTCTTTTTGCTATAAATTCCATTATTATACTAAGACTTTAAAATATATAAAGATTTAGTTAATTTTTTCAATATATTTTCTTAATTTCCGTTTTACCAAAATTCAACATTTAATTCAGAAATGTTTTTAAAATGTTTTTTATTTCTAGTTATAAGAATTAAATTATTACATATGCAGATTGAAGCTATAATCAAGTCTATTTCTTGAGTTAATTTCCCGACAGTCAATAACTCTTTATTTTTAATCCCGAATGTTTTTGAAGAGTTTTCATCTAAAGTGAATATAATAAAATTGTTTTTTATAATATCTACTTTTTTACTTTCATTTTCATAATCTTTGTTTAAATAAACCCCACGATATAATTCGCATAAAGTTAAAGTAGTTGTCGATAAAGTAACATTACTTAATAAATCCCTAATTTTCCTTACTGTTTCTGGTTCACCATCCATAAAATCAACCAAAACATCAGTATCAAAACAATAATTAGCCAAGTTTAACCTCTCTCAATTTAAAATTTTTTCTGTCTTTATAAACATCCTTCATAATTTTAATTAAATTGGGCTTGTTTTTCCACGAACCAGCCAAATTCATTATTTCAATTTTATTTCTTTCGCCAAAATGTCTTATAATCACTTTAGAAAAAGAGTCTTTTGGCTCCTTGTATCTAGATAATGTGTTATAGGCCTCATCAGAGATTGTTATTACTTTTCCCATATTAAATGCATGCATGCATTAATATATAAAGTTTTCTATTTCAATAAATTATATAAATATTTAGTCACCAAAATTCAACATTTAATTCAGAAATGTTTTCGAAATGTTTTTTATTTTGGGTTATTAAAGTTATATTATTTCTTATACATATTGTGGCTATCATCAAATCTGTTTCTTGGGTTATTTTTCCTTTTTTAACCAGATTAGAGTAAAGTTCGCCAAATAATTTGCATGATTCTTTATCAAAATCTAAAAAGATAATTTCTCTTAAAAAATCTTCTAAAAATTTTAATATAATTTCTTTTTTATTTGTCGTGTAAACACCTTTGTACAATTCAGATAATATAATTGGGTTGATAAAAATTTCTTTATTGCTATCCTGTAAATCACTAATATGTTCTTTAATATCTTGATTGCCTTTAAAAAGTTCTATAATTATATTTGAATCTAAACAGTACATCAGAAACTCACTTCTTTTAACTTAAGTTTTTTCCTATCATCGTTAATCATTTTTTTAATCCTATCTAAATCATTTCTGTCTCCAGGCCATTTTCCAAAAAATTTCATTAGATTGCTTTTCTTATGTTTTAAAGACAATCTTAAAACAACATCTGAAAAAGATTCGTCTTCCTTTTTCATGCTAGATAAAAGATCGTATGCTTGATTTGATAGAGACACCGGTCTAACCATATACTATATGTATACGTATACATTTATAAATCTTTCTATTTTTCTTCTTCCTAAGGTTAGTAAATTATATAAAGATTAATAAAAAATTATATCTATGCAAAGCAATGAATTAAAGAAAAAATATTTAGAATATTTCAAATCCAAAAATCATGCTATTATCCCAAGTTCTTCGTTAATCCCGGAAAATGATCCAACAGTATTATTTACAACAGCAGGGATGCATCCTTTAGTTCCATATTTACTAGGACAAAAACACCCTTCAGGAAAGAGATTAGCAAATTGCCAAAAATGCCTAAGAACAGATGATATAGATGAAGTTGGCGATAGTATACATTTAACTTTTTTTGAAATGTTGGGAAACTGGTCATTAGGAGATTATTTCAAAGAAGATGCAATTAAGTTCAGCTATGAATTCTTAACTAAGCACTTAAAACTTGATCATAAAAGAATTTATGTTAGCTGTTTTAAAGGCGATAAAGACGCTCCAAAAGATACTGAATCTGAAAAAGCGTGGCTAAAGATAGGAATACCAAAAGAAAGAATTTATTTTTTCGGCAAAGATAAAAATTGGTGGGGTCCTGCTGGAAAAACGGGCCCTTGTGGCCCTGATACAGAAATGTATTATGATGCCTTAAAGAAAAAATGTTCTCAAGACTGCATGCCTGGATGTTCTTGCGGAAAATATGTTGAGATATGGAATGATGTTTTTATGCAGTATGACAAAACTAAAGATAATAAATTTATTGAATTAAAGCAAAAAAATGTTGATACAGGAATGGGTCTAGAAAGAACAAGCATGATTTTACAGAATAAATCAAGCGTGTTTGATACTGATTTATTTCAAGATATAATAAATAAAATTAATTCCTTAAGCAATAAAGATGATATTAGAGCTAAAAGAATTATTGCAGATCATTTAAGAGCTTCTGTATTCATTTTAGCTGAAAAAATTTCCCCAAGTAACGTTGAACACGGTTATATTTTAAGAAGATTAATAAGAAGAGCTGTAAGATATGGCCATCTAATTAATGTAAATAATAAATTTGCTGAAGGTATAGCAGAAGTCATAATTAAAAATTATAAAAAAGATTATCCTGAACTTGAAAAAAATAAAAATTTTATTTTAAAAGAATTAGAAATTGAAGAGGAAAAGTTTGAGAAAACTTTGATTAATGGATTAAAATTACTAGAGAAAGAGATTCCTAAAATAAAGAATAAGATTATTTCTAAAGAATTTGCATTTAACTTATTTACAACTTATGGATTTCCTTTAGAGATGATAAAAGAAGTTGCCTTAGAGCATAAACTAGAGGTCGATGAACTCGGATTTAACGAATTATTTTCAAAACACCAGGAAATTTCAAGAAAAGGTTCGGAATATAAATTTAAAGGAGGATTAGCAGATCATAGTGAAGAAGTTGTTAAGATGCATACTGCTACACATTTACTGCATCAAGCCCTAAGAGAGGTAATTGGAAAGCATGTAAGACAAATGGGAAGTAATATTACTAAAGAAAGATTAAGATTTGATTTTACTAATCCAAAAGCCTTAACAAAAGAAGAAGTTAAAAAAGTTGAAGGTATTGTAAATAGCAAGATAAAAGAAAATTTAAAAGTTGAAAGACTTGAGATGAGTTATAATGATGCAATTAAAAGAGGTGCTTTAGCATTTTTTAAAGAAAAATATCCTGATACTGTTTCTGTCTATAAAATAGGAGATTATAGCATGGAACTTTGTGGAGGCCCTCATGTTAAAAATACTAAAGAAATTAAAAGTTTTAAAATAATAAAAGAAGAGGCTGTTTCCGCTGGTGTTAGAAGAATTAAGGCTGTTGTAATTTAATCATTTAAAAGTAATACCGTAAAATATATATATTACATTAAAAAGTGTTATTTAACTTATTAAAAAAATAGGGGGCTAAAAATGAATAAAAAATTAATTTTGTTTTTTTTATTTCTTATAGGAATTTTTTTAGTAACAGGAATTTCAGACAGCAAAAAAATTAATTATGGTGTAAAAGTAGTAGAAGCTGCAGATTGGTGCAGTTCTCAAACTTGTAGTGGGGCCTCTACAACGGTTTATTGCCATGCTGAGTGGGGCGGACCATATTGTATAGTTACAATAACTGGTCCTTGTACATGTTCTCTTAATGAAGTTGGACATTGCCAAGGAAGTGGCATACCTGTGAGCGGAAGCTCAACCTGTCAAACTTATTGTCCAGGATATCATTGGGTAGATACTTCACAAATAAGTGGTACGTGTAGTGCTTCCGCAAGCTAATAAAACATTTTTTTTATTTTTTATAAAATCATTTCTAAAAATTTAATCTTTCAAGTTTCTCCTGTATGGTCCTTATTTCTCTTTTCAAGTCGCTAGTTGCCTTGTCTTTTTTATTTACTTTATCTTCAGGATATTCTTTTTTGACTTCCATTCTTACTATTTGTTTTTCAACCTTTTCTTCTGTTACTTTTGGCAGTGTTTCAAGAAGTCTCTGCACTTCTTGATTTATGTGCTTTATCTTTTCGTTCAATAACAAGAATTTTTTCTTCTTCAGGCTTTTTAATTTTTTAAAATGCTCGTATCTCTCGAGGGCTTTTATTGTATCAACCGCCCCAAGCAATAAATGTCTTCTTACATCTATAGGGTTATTTATAAGAACATGCACAGGATTATCTCTTTTAGCCATTTTATTCAAATAACATCGAGTCTACGTTGGTTAATTTTTCCTTTATAGCTCTTATATGCTCGCTCCATTCATCTAATTGCTCATCTTCGTCTCTTCTTATCTGCCTTAGCTCGCTTACAATGCTATTTGCTTCGTCTAGTTTTTCTTTTATAGAATTTAATATTGCCATAGAGTTTTCATATTTATCTATTTTAATGAACAAAGGCTTTCTTTCAAAGCTAGAACTAGATTCTTCCCTGGGAAATTCGGGAATAGACATAGGAGACATCGAAGGCATTTTCTTGTCATACATGTCTTTTGAAGTTATTGTTGGAGTATATCTTGGAAAATCCTCTTCCACATCATCTTGAGAAAAATCAGAATATTTATCCGGCGGACTTGGTAAATCAGGTAGTTTATCTTTTCTTAAAAAAGCCATAATAATCTTAACCTCCTTTTTTTATTAACCATACTAATTCCCTTATTAAAGGTTTCTATTAATATTGCAGGATAATACTTATATAAAAAGCTTTTTAAATGCATTATTTCAGATAATATAAAATGGAATTTTCATCTATCGTAGAAGAGTTTGTTTCAGAAGTTGCCGGGAAAGATGCAATAAAAATCCTGAATATTCTAAAAAAACAAAATAATGTTTCTGAATTTGATGTGGCTGAAAAACTCAAGATGAGCATTAATCAGATAAGAAACTTGCTTTACAAATTAAATTCTCATAATTTAGTTTACAGCAATAGAAAGAAGGACAGGGAAAAAGGATGGTATATTTATTACTGGACCTTTAATTTCAGGCATGCAAAAGACTTATTAATCAACATTAAGCAAAACGAGATAAACCACTTAAAAGACGAATTAAAAAAAGAATCAGAGCACAGGTTTTTTGTGTGCCCTGTAGAGGGAATAAGGGTTGAATATGAAGAAGCCCTTGAAAATGATTATAAATGCAATGAATGTGGCAGTGTATTAAAGCAGGAAGACAGTGCAAAAAGAATAAATGAAATTGAGATGAGAATGAGTAAATTAAATTCTGAGATACAGGAATTAAACAAGCCCTTAACCATAACCCCGGAAGAAATTGAGGAAGAAAAGCCAAAAAGAGCTAAAAAAGTCATTAAAAAGAAGCTTAAGAAAATTAAAAAGAAAAGATTCATTAAGAAAATTAAAAAGCCAAAACGTAAAATTAAAAGATTTTTTAGAAAGAAATTTAATAAAGTCAAAAAGAGAAAGAAGCGCTAAGAAGCTGCATAAACCCCTTCATTAATTTCGTCATTAATAATGCCTTCGTACATTAATTCAAGTTCCTGCAATTCAAGTTTTTGTTTTTTATTGAGCATTCTTTAAATCACTAAATCCGACTAATAACAACATTAATCCGATTAAAATAACCAAGACCACTATGCCGCCTTTTATTAATTCTAAAGCAGCAGTACCCCAAGAATTGCTGTAACTTAGCCATAATGTAACTAAGATTAAGACAACGCCCAAAACAATCTTGAATAAGTTTTTTACTATTTCCATGTTTCATCAGTAAAACAATAAAATTTAAATACCTTCCGCCTTGACTTTTATGATTATAAAAAGATTTTTAAACATGAATTTTAGGATAGTTTTATGGGCTACAAAAAATATTTGACAGAATTATGGAATGATCATGATAAATCTCGTGGATTAATCAGGAATAGATTAATTGAATGGAGGAAGGGAAATTCTGTTGTAAGGGTTGATAATCCAACAAGGATAGATAAAGCACATAGGCTGGGATACAGGGCAAAACAAGGATATGTTGTTGCAAGAGTAAAGCTATTAAGAGGGGGGCATGAGCGTCCAAGGTTTAACTCAGGAAGAAAATCAAAGAATACAAGAAGAAAATTAGTTCTAGGAATGAATTACAGATGGATTGCTGAACAAAGGGCAAATAAGCATTACCCAAACTGCGAAGTTCTTAATTCTTATTTCTTGGCAAAAGATGGAAGATATTATTTTTTTGAAGTTTTGATGATTGATAGAGAATTAGGAAAAAAATATCCTGAAATTAGTAATTTAGCAAGACAAAGAGGAAGGGTTTACAGAGGATTAACTTCTACAGCGAGAAAGGCTAGAGGTTTATACGGAAAAGGAAAAGGTTATGAAAAAGTAAGACCAAGCAAACATGCAAATAAAATGAGAAGAAAAAGCTAAAACTTTCTAAAATAAAATTTTCTTCCAAATATCAAAAATAAAATTAATAGTGTAATAGCAAGAATAATTATTATAAAAAACAAGAATCCAAAGAATATTAAAAATAATACTGCTAATGGCAAAAAAACTAAAAGTATTAAAATTAAATAAATCCTAAATTTTAATCCTGTTCTTTTAAAAGAGATTTTTTCCATAGCAAAAATTATATATATGCTGATTATAAGCTTTATCATAATGATATCATTAAAACAAATCAAAGCTTATTTAGAAAAATCCTTAAATCCGTTAATATTCTTTGATGATGATGCAGATGGATTATCTTCATTCTTACTGATAAGGAAATTTTTAGATAAAGGAAAAGGGGTTGCTGTAAAGCACAACATTCTTGACGACTCTTATCTAAAATCAATAGAATATTATAATCCTGATTTAATTTTAGTCCTTGATAAGCATGGAATAAGCCAGGATTTTGTTGATAAGGTTAATAATCCAATATTATGGATAGATCATCATCCTATAGAAGAGGTTAAGGGAGTAAAGCACTTTAATCCAAAATATTTTGATCCTAAAGATAATAGGCCGACATCATACTGGTGCTATGAAATAACAAAAGAAAATCTATGGATAGCTGCAATTGGCATAGTGGCAGACTGGTGCTTAGAGCACCACCAGGAATTTATCAAAACATACAAAGGCCTGAGCAATCCAGAATTTAATGATCCTCCAGATGTTTTATTTAACACAAAACTTGGCCTGCTGGCAAAATTATTCACATTCATCCTGACAGGGAAAACGCAGGACAGCAAGAAATGCATAAACATATTAACAAAAATAAATGATCCTTATGAGATCCTGGAAAGAACAACTCCAAGGGGAAAATATTTATGGAAAAGATTTGAAAAATTAAACAAAGAATATGAAAGGATATTAAATGATGCTTTAAAAAACAGCTTGATTTATAAAAACATTTTAGTATACACTTATTACATAAAAGATGCAAGCTATACAGGTGTATTGGCAAATGAATTAATTTATAAACATCCTGATAAGGTTATAATAATAGCAAGAGAAAAAGAGGATAAAATGCGCTTAAGCATAAGGTCTAATTATAAAAACGGAGTTATACTGCAGCCAATAATAAAAAAAGCCTTCGAGAACTTAAGGGGATATGGCGGAGGACATGATCATGCATGCGGCGGAGAAATTAACAAAGAGGACTTTAAAGAGTTCATAGACAGGATAGAACATTTGATAAATAAGAGGTGAAACTTTGAAAAAAATATTGATAATTATCTTATTGTTATTAATCTCAAGTGTAAGTGCCCAGGAATTTAATTATTATGAAAAGTTAAAGATAAAGACGCATATCTCTTCATCATTAATTTTGGAGAAAGAATCTGCAAGCTTTAATATAAAATATGTCTATGCAAACTTAACATTTATTCCAAATGAAAATGAATTTCAGAAAGTAACTTACACAATATTAACAGACCCAAAAACAAATCATGTTCTTGGAAAAGAAAGCGTATATGTAAAATGGGATAATCCGAATGAAAATGAGCTGAAGCTTGATGTTTATGCCCAGGAAGAAAACAAGGTTAATTTTAAGCATATTAATAAGAAGATTAAATTTCCGATAGAAGAAAGCTTAAATGAATTTCAGCCTTATTTAATAAGCTCTGAAACAGTAACATCAAATGATCCTTTAATAATATCAAAAGCAAATGAGCTTGCCCAGGGAGAAGATGATTTATTTGAATTAGTTTACAAAATAGGATTATGGACTAAAAATAACATCAATTACAGCCTAGAAACATTAACAGCAGAGGTTTCCCAAAATGCATCATGGGTCTTAGAAAATAAATTTGGAGTATGTGATGAATTAACCTCATTATTTGTTTCATTGCTAAGATCATTAAATATTCCAGCGCGTTTTGTTACAGGACAAAGCTATACTAATTTAATAAATGATTTTGGAAACCATGCATGGGCCGAAGTTTATTTTCCAGGGTATGGATGGATTCCTTTTGATCCAACTTATGGGCAATTAGGCTATGTAGACAGCACGCATATAAAAATGAAAACAGGCCAAGATGTAAAAGAATCTGACATAATCTATGGGTGGCTCTCAAATAATGTAAATGTTAAATCATCTGGATTAAAGGTTGAAAGTGAAGTAATAGATTTAGGAGGATTATACACAGAGGATATTAATGTAGAAATTGAGGCATTAAAGAAAGATATCGGCGAAAATGATAATATTCCGATAAAGATAAATATCAAAAATCCAAATAATTATTATCTTCCAATAAGCTTGTATATCACAAAAGCGCCTGTAAAAATTGATGATTTTAAAAGAGAGGTGTTATTAAAGCCAAATGAGGAAAAATCAGTTTTCTTTATAGTAAAAACTCCGGAAGAATTAAAAAAAGGATTTACATACACATCAAAACTGGAAATAACGGATAATTACGGAGAATCTTTTGAAAAAGAATTATCCTTTAGCCCTGAAGGAAATCCATATTCTTTAGAAGAAGCACAGGAAATTGTTGACGAATTTGTAAAAGAAAATGATAATTATTATTCAAAGAATTTAAACTTAGACTGCAAATTAGATAAATCATTTTATTACGAAGACGAAATTGGAAAATTAAACTGCGATTTGTATAATAAAGGAGATTTAGAACTAAATGAATTAAATGTGTGCTATAACAAGCAATGCAAAATGATTATATTGGATTCAAAGCAAGGGGTTAATTTAGATTTCAATTTTGATGCCAAAGATGAAGAATTTTTCGCAACAGCGAGCAATACCCAGGTAAACAAAGTTTTCATAGTCAATCCTGGTTTATTAAAAAATCCTAAGCTAAAAATAAATTTGCTTGGATATCCAAGTCATTCAAGCTATTTTAACGATGAAACAATAAAAATTAATTTAAATGTTAACTCTCCAATAAATAATATAGATATATTCCTGAATAACAAAAAAATATACAGCTTAGACAGTTTCTCAAATGAGCAAAATTATGATATTACATTAAAGGGCTATAATCTCAAGGACATTAACAAGATGCTGATAACTTATGAAGACAAAAACGGCATTAAATATTCTTCAGAAGAAGTGTTTAATGTTGTTGTAGAAAAACCCTTTATAGTAAAATATATGTGGATATTTATAATTTTATTGATTAGTATGATTTTGCTAAGAATGCTGCGTTCTCGCAGGGGCTCCCGCAGCTAAAGCATTTTTTCTTTTCCTTTTCTGTAAGTGAAATATTTAATGACTTGGCCCCATTTGTCTTGTCTTTTATTATTTCTTCGCATTTTTCACCACAGCACCATGATGCCTTCCCAATTTTCCCAGAATCAACAGCTTTTTTTAATTCATTTATGTTTCTTACTTCAACTATGCTGTCATTCAAAAATTTTTCTGCTTTTTTATACAAATTATTATGAATCTCGATTAAAGTTTTCTTGATTTTTTTGTTCAAATCTTTAATTTTTACAATTTCTTTTTTTAAGGTATCCCTTCTTACTAAGATTACTTGGTTCTTTGCCAAATCTTTTGGCCCTATCTCAATTTTTATTGGAACTCCCTTTAGTTCATACTCATTAAATTTCCATCCTGCAGAATAATCTTCTCTTGAGTCTAAATAAACCCTATAATCTTTTAATGATTTTTCAATTTCTCTTGCTTTTTTAAGAACTTTTTCCTTAGTATCTTCAAAAATTATGGGTATAATTACAATCTGTATTTCAGCTATTTTAGGGGGGATTATCAAGCCTTTATTATCCCCATGCATTGCAATCATTATCCCGATAGTTCTTGTTGTGAAACCCCACGAATCCTGCCATGCATATTGTTTTTTTGCATTTTTATCTGAATAATTTATATCAAAAGCCTTTGAAAAGTTCTGCCCCAAATTATGCGAAGTGCAGCATTGTATTGCTTTTCCATTCGGCAATAATGTTTCTAAACTTAAGGTATACATTGCACCTGCAAACTTCTCTTTTTCAGATTTAATTCCTTTTAATGCGGGAATAGCATATAATTCTTTTAAAGTCTTTTCATAAATATCGAGCATTAACAAAGTATCTTCTCTTACTTCTTTTTCTGTTGCAAATGCATTATGCCCCTCCTGCCATAAAAATTCCCTTGTTCTTAAAAATAACATAGGATGCTTAAATTCTGCACGAACAACAGAATTCCATTGGTTTATTTTTAATGGAAGATCCTTCCAGCTTTTTATCCAGTTCTTATAATGGGGATACATAATAGTTTCAGAAGTTGGCCTTATTGCCAGTCTTTCATTTAATTTTGTATTCCCAGATTCAGTAACCCAAAAAACTTCTGGTGTGAATCCTTTAACGTGAGACTGCTCTTTTTTTAATAAAGATTCTGGAATTAACAAAGGAAAGTAAGCATTTTTTACATTAACTTTTTTAAATTCTTCATTCATGTAATTTTGTACTTTTTCCCAGATGTGATAAGAACCAGGCCTAAATACAATGCAGCCAGAAACTTTTGAATAATCTGCCAATTCAGCTTTCTGTATAACTTGTGTATACCATTCAGAAAAATCTTCTTCCTTTGTTACAGTAATTCCTTCCTGAGATTTCATGATGAATAATTTAAAAGTTAATTTTTTTATAAATGTTTTTATTTGATTTTATTAGATAAATTTACAAAATAACAACATTTAAATACTTTAAAAATCTAAATGTTTCTATGGAAACGATAACTATAAACATAAATAAAGAAACAAAAGAACTGTTCAAAGAAACTGTTAAAAAAGAATATGGGCTAAGAAAAGGCCATTTAGGAAAAGCTGTAAATGAAGCTTTATTAAAATGGGTAATGGAGAAAAAACAGCAGGAAATAGCTGAAAGGCAGCTTGCCCTCATGAAAAAAGGGTTTAATATGGGAAAAATCTTATATAAGCACAGGGATGAATTATATGGCAGATTCTGAAGATTTATTTTTTATAGATACAAATTTGCTTGTATACGCATATCATAAAGGAGAAATTAAAAAACATTTAGTTTCAAACAAGTTACTAGAAAAATGCTGGAAGAGAGAAGTCAAATATTTTACTTCATCGCAAAATCTGGCAGAATTTTTTTATGTTGTAACAGAAAAAATAGAGAACCCATTAAAATTAGAGGAGGTTAAAAAAATAATTAATGACATAATAAATTTTTCAAATTGGGAAGTTTTAAGCTATAACAAAACAACGATGTTAAAGGCTATGGACATTAAAATTTTAAATAACATGCATTTTTGGGATGCCTTATTAATTGCAACAATGTTGGAAAATAATGTGCTTAATATTTATACTGAAAACGAAAAGGATTTTATTAAAGTTAAAAACATTACAGTAGTAAATCCATTTAAATGATGGGGTTGCCCAGATTTGAACTGGGATCTTAACCTCCCGAAGGTTAAAGCCTAGCCAAGTTAGCCCATAACCCCTATTGATTAGGGAATAAGAATACTAAAAAGATTTATAAATATAAAAGTATTATTATTAACGACGATAAATGATAAGTGTAAGTGAAAAAATAGCTGAAATTTCTGGAATTCATGCTGGTGATGGTTATTTAAGAATCAGAAGCGGAGTAGAGGTTGATGCGAGTGGCAATATAGAAGAAAAAGAGTATTATGACAACCATGTTATTCCTTTATTTAATAGCTTATTTAATACAGATATAAAAGGCAGATTTTTTCAACCAAGAAATACATATGGTTTTAGAACGCATAATAGACAAATAGCAAATTTGCTTATCGATTTAGGATTTCCGAACGGTAAAAAAACAGATATTGTTAGAATACCACTACAAATCTTAAATTATAACAATGAGAATTTTATTAAAAGATTTTTAAGAGGGTATTTTGATACTGACGGTTGTTTATATTTTAGTAATAAACATTACAAATTCAAAAATAAACATTCTTATCCAGTTATATCTTTTACAACCGTATCAAAAAGTTTAGCGGATGATTTAGATTTAATATTTAAAAGATTAAATTTAAAATTTTCTAAATATTTAAAGAAAGTAAAAGAAAAAAATTGGAATAATAAAACAACGTTTTATTTTTATGGCATCAAAAATTTGAATAAGTTTATTAATGAAATAGGTATAAAGAATCCTTCGAAATATTCAAAATACTTAATATGGAAAAAATTTGGTTTTTGTCCTCCAAATATAAGCTATCAAAAAAGAAAAGATATTTTAAGTGGAAAGTTAGATCCAAATTCATTCTATGGGCCTATAGTCTAAAGGATAGAACGGTCGGCTTCAAATAATTAGCTAAGGACCGATTGATCTGGGTTCGATTCCCAGTAGGCTCAAATTTATTATTCTCTAAAACCGATATATATAGTTAACGGTTTTGATTTTTGAACATAAATCACTTATTGACGAATGCAAATTTGATAGTAATTTGTTCAAATATTTAGGTCATCTAATATATATACCTTAATACACTTACTATTTAACAATTTAAAATATATTCGAGGTGATTAAAACGAATAAAAAAGCAATGATTTTAGGAACAATATTGGTTCTAGCTTTGTTTGTTGTAAGCGGATGTAATAACATAGGGGCTCCAATTGATAAAAGCTCATCTAAAGCAACTTATTATTTTGAAATAACAGATGACGAAAGTGGCCGTAACTATAACAGAGATGCTTATGGTAAAAATATTGAATTAATAGACGTTGGTTCTGGAGGCTCTGTTATTGTAAGTGTTGACGGCGTACAAGACACTATAAGTGCAAGTGCTACAAAAAATATAAATGGTGTTGAAATAACAAATAAATGGACTTACTACGCAGAACAACATAATAGACGGGCTGCTGAATTGTATTATTAATTTTTTCTTTTTTTATTTAATTACTTCAACATCATGAGGCTTACTTTCAATCAAGCCAGCTTGGGTGATTTTAATAAATTCTGCATTCTTTCTTAAATCTTCTAAATTATTAACACCGCAATAACTTAATCCTGATCTTAATCCCCCAACTAATTGTTTTAAAACTTCAGATGCTTTTCCGCGATAAGGCACAGTAGCTTCTACGCCTTCAGCAATAACATCCCCTACATCATCTTGTTTTAATTTAATATTATCTAATTCTTTTTTTGTTATGTTGGCTGTCGTGCTTGCCATTCCTCTGCTAACCTTATATTTACTGCCATTCCTAACTATAATTAAGCCGGGACTTTCATCTGTTCCTGCTAATAAACTTCCGATCATTACACTAGAAGCGCCCGCAGCCAATGCTTTTGTTATATCGCCAGATGTTCTTACTCCTCCGTCTGAAATTATGGGAACATTATATTTTTCTGCTGCTTCTGCGCAATCAATTACAGCTGTTAACTGAGGAACGCCTGCACCAGCTACTAATCTTGTTATACAAATAGAGTTATGAACAATTGCATTATTAGCAATAAAACTATGCGTGGAATCGTCAATTTCTAAATCATAAACTGGAACATAAAAATCTGTTTCTTCGTTTTCTAATAGTTTAGCAATTTGATATTTATTAGTTAACCTCTTTTTCCCCGTATTTATTATTTCTGAAATATATGATATATTGAAATTATTTAAATCTGCATTCTTTAAATTACCAATACTTATTTTTCTTTTTAAATTATTTGGAAACACGCCAGTTAGAATATAATTTACTACACTAAACAATTCTATTAGTTTTTTAGAAGTATTGGAAAATCTTATTCTTCCTTCTTTCTCTTTATGCCCGTCGCTGTCTATAAGTCCATCTAATAAACCTTTTAGATATTCTTTATCATTAATTAAAAATTGAATTGATAATTCTTTATTTTTCTTTTTTCCAAAACTTTGTAAAAAATCGGCTAATGGTTTATAATAAAACACCACTTGAATCATATTTTTTTTATTATAAAATTTACATTTTTTATTAAATACTTTAGCGATACAGTTAATTAATTTTTCAACTATATCAATTTCTCCCTTTCCAAAATACCATCTAACAGAACCGATGTTAGAACCATCTTTTTTAACAGCATGATGAGCAGAACCATCACCTAAAAAGGTACCAAAAATATACCCCAATTCATAACTAGGTTTAAGTATAAACTCTGTTTTATAAGTATATCCAGTTCTCCAATTACCCCCGACGCGTTTTTTTAGACAAATTTCGAAAGAATCGTTTAATTCAAAATTTATATTTTTTGGCATTAATAAAATGTCTTGTTTAAGCTCTACAACTTGTTTCCATTTGTATTTGGATAATTTGGGAATTGTTTTACTTTGCACTTCTAATAATCTGGCATATCCTTTACTTTGAATAGTTGAGATTGAGATTGTGTTTAAATCACCAACCCAGTACCTATGATCCGGTGTAACATAAGTATCTTCATAAAATATTGAATTCCTAATCTTATTAACTTTTTTAACACCTGTGCAAAAAGATTTTAAAACAGCAACAGGATTACCATCTTTATTAATTATTTTATCACCAGGTAAAATTTCTTCTATATTTTTATAAGTTCCATTTGATATAAGGATGCGGGTACCTTCTGCAAAACAACCACTCCCAACCCCTATCTTAACCGCATCTGCACCTGCTGAGATTAAATCTTCTGTCCCTTGCTTTGTCGCAACATTTCCAGCGATTAATTCGCATGAAAATTCTCTTTTTATTTTCTTAATCATGTTCAAGGCAATATCAGAATGGCCGTGTGCAATATCTAGAACCAAAACATCTGCTCCGTTGTCCAGCAAATCTTGAGCCCTCTTAATATCCTCGTCTTTAACTCCAACAGCAGCCCCAACTCTTAGCCTGCCTTTGCTATCCTTGCTTGAATGAGGATATTGCTTTAATTTTATTATATCAGTAGTTGTAATTAAGCCATGCAAAACATTATCTTCAGCTATTATGGGCAGTTTCTCCAGCCTGTTATTATGCAAAACTTGCTGTGCTTCCTCTAATGTGATGCCTTTATAGCCTAAAACAAGGTTTTCTCTTTTAGTCATGATATCATAAACTTTTGTATTCTCATCATCCTCGAATAAAGTATCCCTTAAAGTTAATATTCCCTGTAATTTATTTTCATCATCAGTTATTAAAATTCCAGTAATATCATGTTCTTGCATTAATTGTTTCGCGTCTTTTAATGCAGAATTCAAATTTAAAGTAAATGGGTTCTCAATGAAAAAACTTTCTGCCCTTTTTACTTTTTTTACTTCATTAACCTGCTGTTCAATTGTTAAAAATCTATGAATTATTCCTATGCCCCCCATTTTTGCTAAAGTAATTGCCATGGAACTTTCTGTAACAGTATCCATATTTGAACTTATTATTGGGATATTCAAATAAATATTTTTGCTCAATCTTGTTTTTAAAGAAATATCTTTTCTAGAATTGATTATAGATTTTTTTGGCACGAGCAATACATCATCAAAAGTCAATGCTTCTTTTATATCCAAATTAAGCCCTTGATTTATAGTAATACTTAAAATTAATAAACTTTACTATATTACAAAACAATAGTTAAAATGGATAAAATTTATGTTAATGCCCAAAGCATGTTGCTAAATTCTTTTAAGTTAGCTAAACTTGTGTATGCTAATTTTATTCCAGATTTAATTATTGGTATATGGCGCGGTGGTTCTTTGATTACTTTTGCCATTGATGAATATTTCAGATTCAAAAATTTAAAAATTCCATGTTACCCATTAAAATCAGAGGCTTATTCTGAAAATAGATTAAATAAAGAGATTAAGCTATTCGGTATGAATGATTTAAGCAAAGAAATAAAAAAAGATAGTAAAATTTTATTAGTTGATGATGTTTTAGATACAGGATCTAGCTTAAAGAAAATTATTGGCACAATAAGTAGTACAACTAAGAATTTTAAAATAGCTACAATTTACTATAAACCAAAAAATAATAGAACCAATCTAAAACCTGATTTTTACCTGTATGAAACTTCTGCATGGATTGTTTTTCCGCATGAACTAGAAGAATTAACTATAGATGAAATAAAAAGCAAGAATGAGGTGCTTCATCTTTTACTTACTACTTAAAGATTAATAAATTAAAAACGAAAGATATATAAATAATTTAAGTTTATTACATCTTAGTAATAATCATAAAAAAAGGAGGTGTATTTAATTTGGCGGATGCATTTTCAGCAACAGGTTCACTTATTCTTGATCCATTAATTAGCTTATGGAATGGTTTTGTAATGGTCATACCAGGAATCATAGCAGCTATAATCTTATTGATAATAGGTTATTTTGTTGCCTTGGGTATTGGTCATTTATTTAAGCTATTATTAGAAAAGTCTGGATTAGATCATTATCTTGAGAAAAGCAAATTTGCTAAGGCAGTAGGCCACTTTCATTTGTCAAGATTAGTTGGGGAGATAATTAAATGGTATATCTTTATAATATTCTTGGCACAGGCTGTTGATCTGCTGGAATTAGGCACGTTAAGCAGTATTTTGCAGGAATTTGTCAGATGGCTGCCAAGCGCAATTCTAGCAGCTATAGTAGTAATATTTGGCGTAGCATTGGCACATTTCTTGTCAATGAAGATAGAAGAGCACACAACAACAAGAGGTGTAAGATTCTTCAGCAAAATTGTTAAAATGGTAGTCTACTTTATAGTATTAATAGTAGCTCTGCAGCAAATTGGTGTAGATGTCAGTATCCTAGAAAATACCTGGTACCTATTAATAGGGGCACTAGCAGTCGGGTTAGCTATTGCCTTGGGAATTGGACTGGGAGGATCATTAAAGCAAGAAGGCAGAGAAATAGTAGATGATCTAAAAGGCTTAATGAAGCATTAAATTTTTTTCTTTTTTTTCTTTAATTTATAATCTTTAATTAACAATATCATTATTCAATATAACCACAACATCCTTATCCAATCATAACAGTAATTTCCTTTATATTAGAAAGATTTAATAAAATTTTGAAACAAGAACTCGATATATTTATAAATCAATTTTTTAGTGTAAATTTAAGGTTAAAATGGCTTTAGAAAAATTAAAAAATTTTATAAATGAAAGCATAAGGGTTTTCAAGATAACAAAAAAACCCAGCTCAGAAGAATTTAAAACTACTGTAAAAGTAACAGGAATAGGGTTATTAATAATAGGATTTATTGGATTTATCATCCACATAATAAGCCAGTTAATAAGATAAAATGGTTAGCATATACGCACTAAGAACAACAGCAAACAGAGAAGAGCAAGTTTTAGAATTTGTTAGCACCAACGCTAAAAAAAAGAACTTAAATGTATATTCATTAACACATCCGAGCGGAATGAAAGGTTATATTTTCATAGAGGCTGAAACAATGGATGATGTTGAAAGAGCATATCAGGGGGTTCCTTATGCCCGGGGATTATTAAAGCATCCTGTTGCATATCAAGAAATTGAGCATATGCTAGAGCAGGCTAAAACACAAATCAATATCCAAATTAATGATATTGTTGAAATTATTTCAGGGCCATTTAAAAAAGAAAAGGCAAAAATAACAAGAATAGACAAGCAAAAAGAAGAAATAATTGTTGAATTATTAGAAGCAGCTGTTCCAATTCCAATTACAGTAAAGATGGATTCGGTCAAAGTTATAAGAAGAGAAGAAGAAGAACAAGTTCAAGAAGATGACTAAAGACAAATTATTAACAGTTACAGAATTAGTTAAAGAGGAAACCAAATTAGAAAAAGGCTCTGGAACACCTGATAAAGAGAAGATTGCAAATTTAAGCATTGAACAGATTATTAAAATTGCTTTATTGAAATATGATGGAATGCTAGCTAATTCATTAAAAGCTGGTGTAAAGAATATTGTTGGAAGCTGTAATTCTATGGGAATTTTAATTGAAGGAAAAATTGGAAAAGAAATTAATAAGGATATTGAAAATGAAATTTATAATCATCAAATTAATTCTAAATTAACTGAAACAAGCAGTGAGAAAAAAGAATTATTAAAGAAACAACTAGAAGAAATTAACAAGCAAATTAAACGTGAACTTGAAAAGGAAAAAGCCCTTGCTGAAAAACTCGCTGAGAAGAAAGAAGTTAAGGAAGAAGTTGTTGTTGCAAAAGAGGGAGAGGGCGCACCTGCTGCTACAACTGGAAAAGCTCCTGTTGGAAAAGAAGCTGGCAAAGAAGCTCCGGCTGCTGCTGGCAAAGAAGCTACAAAAGCTCCTGCTAAAGAAGAAAAGAAAGGCAAAAAATAATTATTTCAATAGTTTTATAAATTAAATTTTTCTTTTAAATTCTATTGGGGATATAGTCCAGCTTGGTCTAAGATACGAGGTTTGGGACCTTGTGACCCCGGTTCAAATCCGGGTATCCCCACTTAAAACAAAACCTTTATATACTAAGTTATATCATATTATAACGAGGTATAACATGGATGTTATAGTGGTTTTAGGAAAACACGCAGATGACAAAAGAATATTAAACGGTTTAACAAAAGAGGATATAAAAAAAGCAATAAAATTTGGTGGAAAGACAAAACAAACAGACGGTTATTTAGCATCTTATACTTATATAAAAGTTGCTTATAAAGAAATAAAACCAAACGTATATTTTATAAAAACAGTTTATGTTGATTAGGAGGTAAAATGAAAATAGAAAAATGCCCAGAATGTAATGGTAAAATAAGAATAAAGAATGAAGACTATATTTTACTAGGGTTTAATTTAGGTAAATTTAAAACTATGGTTTGTGATAAATGTGGTTTAAAATTATATGATGAAGAAACAATGGATAAGATTGATGTAGTTGCAAAAAAGATGGGTTTGTGGGGATTAGAAACTAAAACTAAATTGAATGAATTGGGCAATAGCCTCGCAATCAGGTTAAACAAAAATATAGTAAATCTTCTTAAATTAAAAAAAGGTGAAGAAATATTAGTCTACCCTGAAAACAAGAATAAACTAATAGTTGAAATACCATCCAAACTTTAACGAAAGCTTTTTAAAAACAATACATTTAAAAAAGAAAATGGCAACAAAGAAAGTAGGAACAACAGGAAGATTCGGCGCAAGATACGGAAGAAAATTAAGGCAGAAGGTTGCAGAAGTAGAAAAAAAATTAAAGCAATGGCATGCATGCCCCTACTGCAGGAAAAAAAGAGTAAAAAGAATTGCAACAGGAATATGGTTCTGCAGACATTGCAAATCAAGATTTACTGGAAAAGCTTATTCAATAAACTAAAATGGTAACACATAAATGCTTTGATTGTGGAAAAGTAATAAAAGAAGAATACATCAAGAAAAAAGTAAGGTGCCCTTATTGTGGTTCTAAAATATTATACAAGCCAAGAGTTGTATCTTCAAAAGTAAAAGCAGAGTAAAAATGCAGGCAAATCATTAAGAAGTATAAACTAAAATTAAAGAAAATGAAAGACCAGGAAAAAAAGATTCAGGAATTACAGCTGATAGAGCATAATCTTTCTAATTTGTCAATGCAAAAGCAAAGTTTTATGTCAAGATTAATGGAAAATGAAAATGCTTTAAACGAGATTAATGAAACAAAAAAGCAAGCCTATAAAATAGTTGGAAACATTATGATAGCAGCAGAAAAAGAAGATTTAAAGAAAGAATTAGATTCTGAAAAAGAAATATTAAATTTAAGAATTAAAAGCATAGAGAAGCAGGAAAATAAATTAAAGGAGAGAACCCAGGAGCTTCAAAAGGAAATTATGAAAGAGCTAAAATGAATGAAGAATTTATAAATATAATTTCAACATTAAGTGTAATAAAAGGGGATGATAGTGTTCCTAAAAACGTCAGAAGCAAAATAGATAATGCTATTAATTGCCTTAATAATGATTCAAAAGAAGCTTGTTTAAAAGTGGACGAGATATTAGAAGAGCTTGATGAAATCTCAAATGATCCAAATCTTCCTAACTATACTAGGGTAGAAATATTGAATATCATAGGTTTATTAGGTGGAATTCAATAATAGAAATATTTATATACAACTTGTTATTATAAAGTGATAAGTGAAACAAAATGAAAGACATGCTATCAAAATTCAAGGACAAACTTTTTGGTAAAGACACATTATCTGAAGATACAAGCGATTATGTTGAGATAGATACGAATGTTGACAAGATACCAAAGGCAAAAATTCTTGTTCGCCCTTTCTTCATAGAAGATTTTGCAGATATTAAGCCTGCATTAGATGCTTTAAGAGAAGGAACAACAATAGCTTTGATAAATATAAGGCCTTTAAAGGAAAAGGACATTATTGAAGTTAAAAGAGCTGTAAGCAAATTAAAGAAAACTTGCGATGCGATTGAAGGAGATATAGCTGGATTTGGCGAAGATTGGATTGTTGTAACACCAAGTTTTGCACAAATTCATAGAAGCACACAAACAGCACCTGTTTCTCAAGAAGGAGAGATGTCTTCTTAATTTTTTTATTTTAATATATTCATTATTCTTTTTATTATAACAAATACATAAGCCCATAAAAAAGGCAGCCATAAAGGCATTATTCCGAGCAAAGAAGTTCTGTTAAAAACTTCAATATTAGTTTTTAAAAAGAAAAATTCTCCTAAAAACATTCCGATTAACCCTGTTAATAAAAATAATAAATCTTTTTTCTCATAACTTAAAACAAAAGACAAAATAATTATGATTACATAAATTAAAGCCAATAAATAATCATTTTTAATTATCGGGATTAAAATTAACATTAAGGCTATTGGAAGAATATTTAAAATTATTTTCAGGATTTTATCCATAATATATCATCTTCGAGTAAGATTTATAAATATTACTTTATTCCAATTTTCATGGATCAATTAAAAAATCAGCCATGCCCTGTGTGTCATGCAAATAAATTAACATTAACAGAAGAAAATTATAATGTTCCTTATTTTGGCAAGTGTTATTTAATGGCTATGCAGTGTGAAGCATGTGGATATAAGATGTCTGACATTGAAGCTGAAGAAGGTAAAGATCCTACAAGATATACTTTTGAAGTTAAAAATAAAAAAGATTTAAGTGTAAGGGTTGTTAAATCTGGACAAGCAACAATTAAAATTCCTGCATTAAAAATGTCAGTTGAGCCGGGAGCTACTTCAGAAGGTTTTGTTTCTAATGTTGAAGGAATTCTTGAGAGATTTAAGAAAGTTATAGAAAGTGAAAGGGATACTGCAGAAGATGAAGACGTTAAAAAAACAGCTAAAAATCTATTAAAAAAATTATGGAAAATTGAACTTGGAGAAATGCCAATTAAAATTGTTATTGAAGATCCTTCTGGAAATTCTGCAATAATTTCAGATAAAGCAATTGTTGAGAAATTAAAAGTTAAAAAATAATAATTATCTTAAATTAACCAAAATGTTTTTCAATTAATTTTATTATTTTTGTTTCCAATTCTTTTTTAAAATCTGATTCTGATTTCCTTATAGCTTCTTCTTTTGTGATTTATTTTTTTAAAAAGGAAGTTTTATACTCCAAGTCTATTAGCCTAAGAATACCTAGATAATTGACTTTGCCCGATCTAACTTGTTTATCAACATCCTCTAAAAATAAATCAAATTTATCTTTTACCACAAAAAATATTTTATATAAATCTCTATTTAAATTTATTTAAACAATTCCCTGCTCAAATAACCCTTTAAATAAAGTATCGGATAACCATAAATTTAGCCGATACCGATACATTTATAAATTCTAAAAACTTAATAAGTTTATGATAATAGAGAAAAATTTGTATGAAAGGATTTTAGGGAAAAAAAAGAAATTAGTTTCACTTAGACCATTAAATAAAGAACAATTAAAATTGATTAGGGAACAAATTGATATTGAATATATCCATAATTCTACTGCGATAGAAGGAAACACCCTAAGCTTAAATGAGACTAAATTAATTTTAGAAGAAGGTGTAACAATTTCAGGTAAATCATTAAGGGAACACTTAGATGTTATTAATCAAAAAGAAGCTATTTCCTGGATAGAAGATTTTATTAAAAATAAAACTAAAATAAAGGAAATATATATTATAGAATTACATAGATTAACATTAAAAGGAATTTCCAATTATTGGGCGGGAAAATATAAAACATCTCAAAATAGGATTGTTGGATCAAAATTAAAAACAACCCCCCCCTATAAAGTACATTCTGAAATGAATAATTTAGCTTATGAAATTGAAAACAATAAAAAATTTAATACAATAGAATTGGCTGCATATGCTCATCATGAATTGGTAAGAATTCATCCTTTCATTGATGGAAATGGAAGAGTTGCTAGATTACTAATGAGCCTAATCTTAATGAGGGAAGGTTATCCTCCAATCGTAATATTAAATAGGGAAAGGAAAAAATATTTTGATGCACTAGAAAAGGCTCATTTTGAAAATCTTAAAGATTTTTTTAACTTTATTGCAAGAGCAGTTGAAAGATCTTTAAACTTATATTTAAATGCTTTAATCCCAACTAAAAAAGATACTGAATTAATCCCTTTAATAGACTTAGCTAAAGAAACAAAATACTCTCAAGAATATTTAAGCTTAAGAGCAAGGCATGGTAAATTACCTGCTACAAAAATCAATAATGTTTGGTATGCTACAAGAAAAGATTTAAAAGAATATATTAAATCAAAAAGAAAGTATCGGCAAAGTTAAAAATTGACTATAACCGATACATTTAAACAACTTCCTGCTCAAATAATTGTCTAAAAGTTAAATATTGGATAAGTCAAAAATAAGCTTATACCGATACTTTCGATAATTAATATCCAAATTTTCTCTCGTATTCTTTATGACTTAAAGATTCTAAAATTATACTTATTACTTCCACTTCACTCCCCCTAATAGTATAAATAATTCTCCAATCTTTGCTTACATTTAATTTCCATAAATTTTTAATCCCATACTTTTTAATATAGTAAGAATATGCTTTTTGATTTCTTTTACTTACATGATCACCACTTTTATAATCTTGTTTTAATAAATCTATGCCTTTTTTAATTAGATTGTATTCTTTTTCATTGGTTTTATCTCCTTTATTAATTTCATCTTCGATTTTCTTAAAATATTCGTAAAGTTCTGGGACGATTCTTACCTGGTAATTCATAATTGAACACTTCTTGCTATGGTCTCTTGTAGTTTTTTATTATTTAAAGAATTAAAGATCCAAATAACATTTCCCTTACGATCATAAACGATTTTATTGCTCCTTTCTAAATAATCCAAGATGACACAGAAGGTCTGGTACATAATTTTTTTAGGTAACTTAGTCCAAACTTGTTTTTTAGTCATATTTGTATCTAAATCTTTTATAAAATTCTCTACCATTAAAACAGTGTCCAATTGCGGGTAATGTAAAACTTGTCGCATTTTCATAGTTATATAAACTTATATAACTATTTGAACCTTTCTATTTTAAACAATTCCCTGCTCAAATAATTGCTCAAAATTTAAATCTTCTATTACAACTAAAGCTTCTCTGTAATTTATGACTGGTTTAGAAAATCTCGAATAATCTTCTATAGAAATCCTAGGACATGCTGTTTCAATAAATGCATCTATATTATATAAATTAACTAACTTATCATCTGTAATTTCATTCATGCTTAATAAAACAACTTCTTTCTCAAGTTTTTCAAGTTTATTTTTAATGTGATACGCAGAACCAAAATGTTGTCCGGGTTTATTATCTATGATTACTCCAATTCTTCTTGCATCTTTAACTTTATCTATCGCTATTATTCTCTGTCTAATAATTTGCTCACGTATTTTATCCATAGAATAAACTTCTCTATTAAAAGGATCAATTAAAATAACTTTTTTAGGAATTGCTAACGCTGCTCCTAAAGCATGAAAATCATTTCCTATAACTAAAATAGCATCAAATTTATCTTTTATTGATTTTAATCCATTATATTCGCATCCTAAAACTTGACCAGAATAAAATGCAAATCCTTTTTTCGGTGGAATAAAAACTTCTTTGTTATTTTCCTTTAAAATTTTCTCAACTAATTCTAACTGATGTAAATGTTGTACACTAGAAACTATTGCTATTCTATTATCATCTTTTATTTCATTTAAAGATTTAATTATTAAATCTTTAATATCTGTTTCATATCTTGCTTCAATATATAAAATAGGAAAATCAATTTTCATGAAAGGAGCATGCCCATATAAAATAATTAAATCAGCTTTTAAATTTCTAGCTTCATCTAAAGCAATATCACAAGCACCCCAACAAGGTTCTCCAGAAACTATAACCTCCGATTTAGTATTTTCTTTTATTAATTTAACTAAATTACTTGCTTCTTTCTTTAATCCTTCTGGTAACTGCAATAAAATCAATTTAGGGCTTCTTTCCTTGATTTCCTTAATCAGCTTATCTTCTTCAAATTTGTACATAAAACTGCGTAAATAATAACCCTTATAAAGATAATTATTAATGTAAAATTCCAAAGAAAATGACTTTCAACATAAGTGGAGGACCAAAAGAATTAGCTAGCAAAGCTAAATTAAAGCTTAAACCGTTAAGAAAACATAATTTAAAAGAAAGAACTTTTTCTATAAAACCCAGATTAGCACCAGAATTTTTAAGAGATTTATGTGAAATATTAGAAGAAGAGGCAAGTAAAATAGAAGAAGGAGATAATTCAAGACCAAGTGTATTGGTATTTTATTTAGAAAATAATCAGAGAAGTTATATTAAAGGTAGGGTATTAGATTGTTTATCTCAAGATTACCCATACGGAAAAGAAATTTATGTAAGAACTGATCAAATTGGATCTAACCATAGTAAATCTTGCCTTTCATTTAAAGAAGTTGGGGTTGCTACATTAAGCTACCTTAAAGGCACAGATATTTTAACATTTAGAACCTTTAAAGTAGATAATGTTGTTATACCGTTTGGAGGAGTTTATAAACTTGCAGAAAGATATCAAAGAAAAAAATAATAGTTAAATTTTTAAGCATATTAATTAACTAATTTTTATGCCAGAATCTAAGTCTGATAAAATAATGAATATAGCAACTAAACGGGGATTCTTCTTTCCTTCTGGGGAAATTTATAATTCAAAAGCAGGGTTCTGGACTTATGGACATCTGGGAACATTACTAAAGCATAAATTTGAAAATATTTGGCGAGATTATTTCTTAAGCTTAGATGATAATTATTATGAAATTGAGGGGACAAACATTTTAGCAAAAGAGGTTTTTAAAAGTTCTGGGCATTTAGAGCACTTTTCAGATCCATTGACAGAATGTAAAAAATGTCATTTTAGATTTAGAGCAGATGAACTTATAGAAGATGAAACTGGATTAAATGTTCAGGGTTTAAAAGAAAATGATTTAGATAAAATAATTAAAGAAAAAAAATTAAAATGTCCAAAATGTGGATCTGAATTAGATAAAGTAAAATTCTTTAATATGATGTTTGATTTAAAAGTTGGGGCTACAGGAGAAGATATAATGTATTTACGTCCAGAAACAGCACAGTCTCCATTTATTGCGTTTAAACGTGAATTTATGGCATTAAGAGAAAGATTGCCTTTAGGATTAGCTGTTATTGGAAAAGCATTCAGAAATGAAATTTCTCCGAGACAAGGATTTTTTAGATTAAGAGAATTTACACAAGCTGAATTACAAATATTTTTTGATCCTGAAACAATAAATGATGTTGAAAATTGGAATGAAGTTAAAAATTATAAAGTAAAATTATTTATTAAAAATAAATTGCAAGAAGTTTCATGTGACGATTTAAATAAAAAATTAAAATTGCCAAGATTATATGTTTATCATTTAGCAAAAATACAACAATTTTATTTAGATGTTTTAAAAATTCCGAAAGATAAATTTAGATTTAGAGAATTAAATGAAAAAGAAAGAGCATTTTACAATAAATTACATTTTGATATTGAATTAAACTTAGAAACATTAAAAGGCTGGAAAGAGTTAGGTGGTGTCCATTACAGAGGAGAACATGATCTTGGAGGGCATCAGAAAGGTTCAGGTCAAAAACTTGAGGTAAATCTCAATGGCAAAAAATTTATTCCTAATGTTTTAGAATTAAGCTTTGGGGTTGATAGAAATATTTGGGGATTATTAGATATATTTTTCCATGAAGATAAAGAAAGACAGATGTTTAAACTGCCATTTAATTTAGTTCCTTTTCAAGCTGCTGTTTTTCCATTATTAGATAAAGATAAACTGCCAGAAAAAGCAGAAGAAGTTTATAACTTATTAAAAAAAGAATTTAAAGTTTTATATGATAATAAAGGAAGTATAGGAAAAATGTATAGAAGGGTAGATGAAATTGGAGTTCCTGCGATGATAACAATAGATCATCAAAGTTTAAAAAATAATTCTGTTACGTTAAGAAATAGAAACGATATGAAACAGATTAGAATAAAAATAAAAGATTTAAATAATGTTTTAAAAGAATTCTTAAATGGTAAAGATTTAAATAAGCTCGGAAAAATCGTAAAATAAAGGGCCAGTAGTATATAGATATAGAAAAATTTATATATCCCTAATCATTATATTTGTTATGAAGATTAAAATAAAAAACTCTAAAAAATTCTTCGATGAAATGCTTAATAAGGAAGGAATGAGTTTAAGAAAATTTTCTAAATCATTAAGAATAGGTTACTCAAATATAAAAAGATATCGAAGAGGGGAATCTACTATTCCACAAGATTTATTTGATAAATTAATTAAACATTCTTTAAATAAGAAGTATTGGTTAAAAAATTTGAAGAAATTAAATGATAATTGGGGTAGATCTAAAGGTGGAAAGATTTCATCTATACAAGAGAATAGAACTAAGATTCTGAAATATGCCAGAAGTTTTAGGAAGATTAGAAAAGTTATCATAAAACAAACCCCTTTCTTCTGCGAATTTTATGGTGCGCTTTTAGGCGACGGTTGTATTTGCAAGTTTAAAAAATCTAAAGAAAATTACGATCGTTTTTTAATGGTGTTTAGTGTAAATAAAAATTTAGATTCAAATTATTTAAAGAAACTGAAGTATAGAATTAAAAAAGAGTTTAATCTACATTCTTACTACTATGAGTATAAAAATAAGAATGTATGTGTACTTGTTATAAATAATAAGAGTCTTTGCTTAGATCTTAATAAGAGATATGGTGTACCAATTGGAGAAAAATATGAAAAATTAAAAATTTCTAATAAAATTTTAAGTTTACCATGGAGAACGAAAAAATTCTTCTTAAGGGGGTTATTTGATACAGATGGATGCATTGTCGCAAATAAGAGGGAAGATTATAGGTATCCTTGGATAGTTATTACATCTAAAAATGTCGCGTTTCTAAATCATTTAAAAAAAATTTTAAGAAAACATGGTTATCCAGCTTATATCACAGGTACTGATGTTTGTGTTAGGGGGATAAATAATGTAAAAAGATGGTTTAATGATATAGGGAGCTCTAATAACAGAAATATCTTAAAATACAAATACTTTTTAAAATATAAACGTTTACCTGCTAATATTTGGGCCAATAGTCTAATGGCAGAATTCACCGATGGCATCGGTGAGGTCCGGGTTCAACTCCCGGTTGGTCCACTTTTTTTATTTTAAAATAAAAGAATTTTTATCTAGCTTACCATCTAAATCATCTTTAAATGCATCATTACAATAATGAAGTCTAAATTCAATCTCGGTATTTGCAATACTATCATTAATAAATTGTTCTTCTATCCTATTTAATGTAACAAGATTTAGACTATGTTTCTTAGCGTGCTCGACACCTTTTTTGATCAAATCCATAATATTTCTCCAATGGTAGCCATATGTTTTGAATCTTGGGTTAATAATACTGATGTCTAAATATGGCCATACTTTTTTCGACTTTTCTTCAAACTTTTCTAAATCATCATAATCCATTTCTGGACTAAAAGGCCAACCGCATAAGGAAACATAAATCCCCCGAATTTTTGCCAAATATTTTAGTCTACCCCTAGTATTAATTATATGATATCCAAAACTCTCTCCATATCCGAAACCATAACTGGTCATATAAGCCACATCACCATTTAATTTTTTAGCAACTTCAGAGACATATATTTTAGGATCCAGTTTAGTTTTAACACCATTAAATTCAAAATCATAGTGATTTACCAAACTTGGAATGTTTTTTATATTGGACCAATGAACTAAATCATCATGAGAATTGCAAAAAAGAACCCCGTTAACGACTTTTCTATCTGTTGGGAAAAAAGATGAAATAGCAAGATTTGTAACAGTTTCTAGAGATTTAATTACATTTGGTTTTATAAGACCTAACTTATTCTCACTTGATGATTTAACGAGAGTTTTATTCATTTTATTTTATTTTATTTCCTTAATATTTAATTATTTTATAGTGGTAATTAGATTAAATCGTTTATATAAAACTTTTTATCAGATTTTTTATCAAAATGATAAAATTTATATACTAATTTATATCTTTGATAATATGTTAGATACTAAAGATTGGAAGATTTTATATGAATTAGATACAAACGCCCGTCAATCATATTCTGAAATAGGAAAGAAAGTTGGATTAAGCAAGGAGGTTGTAAATTATAGAATAAAAAAATTATTAGAAGAGGATGTGATAAAAGGGTTTTATACTGTAATTGATGCTTCTAAACTAGGCTATATTAATGGAAGATTTTTTTTAAAATTTCAAAATGAATCACCAAAGAAAGAAGAAGAAATTATAAATTATTTTATTAAGAATAAGAAATTTTGGTGGATAGATAGTATAGATGGATTTAGAGATTTAGGGGTAGCCTGCTGGGTTAAAAACACAAAGGAATTTTACGAAGAAAAAGAATCTTTTTTATTAAAATATAAAAAATACATTGAAGAGATAAATGAAGCTATCTATTACAAGTTTAATATTTTAACAAGAGATTATTTAATTAAAAAGCAATTAAGAACAAATAAACCAGTATTATTATGTTATTCTAACTATGAAGAAATTGACAAGATTGATAAAAAAATTTTACTAGAAATAGCAGATAATGCAAGACAAGAAATTGTTTCTATAGCAAGCAAATTAAATTCAACTCCAACTATAATAAATTATAGAATAAAGAAAATGCAAAAATCTGGAGTAATAAAAGGGTATAAAGCGATGATTAATCTGTCAAAAATTGGTTATTATTGGTATAAAATAGAATTTGAGTTATCAGATTTATCATTTAAAGAAAAATTATTAAATTATTGTAAAGCACATCCAAATATAATTTATACTTATGAAACAATAGGGGGGGTGGATTTAGAAATTGAGTTAGAAGTAAAAAGTTATGAAGAATTTAGAAAAACTTTAGATGAAATTAAATCTAAATTCTATCAGGGAATAAAAAGCTATAAACATTTACTTTGGTATAAAGAAAGAAAAATAAGATTTATTTCAGAAGATTTATTGGGGTAGTCTTCCAATGGCTTAAGAAGCTACGTTCGCAACGTAGAAACCCGAGTTCGATTCTCGGCTACTCCATAAAAACATTTAAATAATATAAAATCATTTCTAATAAAATGTTAAGAGATTACGATGTTGAATTAAAAGAAGTAAACAGAGTGAAAGATCATATAAGTTACTTGTTACGTGAAAGACATCTAGATGATATTCATAGATATCTTGATTCAATTCCACAAAACATTAGAGATAAAGCTGTGTATGAAATAGCAACACAAACAGCAACAGATATGGATAAAAATTCTTTAGAAAACAGATGTTGTACAAACTGTCAACATTGAATTAAAAACATTTATAAATTTAAAATAATAGAATAAGTAAATGACATTAGTATCTGTATTAGCAACGATTCTAGGTATTATTACTGGATTAGCAAATGTTCCTCAGATAATAAAAATTTTGAAAACCAAAAGAGCTAAAGATTTATCAATAACAACGAACATTATATTTTTTGTTAGTTCATGTATATGGCTTTTATATGGAATCGAATTATATAACCAACCACTTATAATAGCAAATATAATTTATGTTATAACATACGGGTTAATAATCGTAGGTTATTCTTTATATAATAAGAGAAGAAGATAGATAAAAACATTTATAAATTAAAATAAAAACAACATATTATGAAAAAGGGGGCTTATGTTATTTTAATATTACTAGGACTTTTATTATTTAGTTTTTTATTAAGCAAAGTTTTTACTGTAAAAGATAAAATCTCCCCGGAACAAATATTAATTATCCCTGTTTATGGCATTATCTCAACATCATCTTCAGGATTCCCATTTGAAGAGACAGGTTCAAGCGTAAGCTCAATATTAAATGAGCTAAAAAAAGCTAAAGATGATAATAAGATAAAAGCTGTTATCCTTGACATAAATTCTCCTGGAGGAACAGTAGTAGCAAGCAAAGAAATTGCAGATGCTGTAAAAAATTTAAACAAGCCAGTAATATCTGTAATCAGAGAAGTTGGAGCAAGCGGAGCATATTGGATTGCAAGTTCTTCTGATTTGATAATCGCGGATGAGTTATCAATAACAGGCAGTATTGGAGTTATAGGAAGTTATTTGCAGTTTTCTAAACTAATGCAGGAGTATGGAGTAACTTATGAAAGATTAGTTGGAGGAGATTATAAGGATTTAGGAACCAATTTTAAAGAATTAGAAAAAGATGAAAGAAATATTCTGCAGAATAAAATAGATATTATACATAAATTTTTTGTTGATGAAGTTAAGGAAAACAGAAAATTGAATGATACTAAAAAAATATCAACAGGAGAATTCTTTCTAGGAATAGAAGCCAAAGATCTTGGTTTAATAGATAAGTTTGGAAATAAAGAAACTGCAGTTGAAGAAGCAAAAAAATTAGCTAATTTAAAGTCCCCCAGTATTATAGAATTCAAGGAAAAAAGAACATTGCTTGATTTAATACAAGGAGTTTCCTCGCAAAATTTTTATTATTTTGGGAAGGGGATTGGCAATGAAATTTACTCAAAATCACAAAATCCAGATTTGGAAATTAAAGCTCTCTAGAAAGGTTTAAATATTAGTTATACATGTATAATTCTATGATTGAATTGGAAGGAGAATTTAAGAAATGGGGAAACTCCGCAGGTTTAAGAGTTTCAAAAAAAGATTTAGTAAAAAACAAGTTCAGATTTAATGAAAAAGTTAGAATTTTAGTTTTACCCAGCAAGAATGTTTTAAGAGAGACATTTGGAACTGGAAAATTTAAGGGGTCAACTGAAAAATTATTGAAAGAATCTGATAAGGAATTATACAATGACTAAAGCTTATGTATTCGATACTTATGCTTTAATTGAGATTATCAAGGGAAATAAAAACTATAATGGGTATTTAGACTCAAAAATAATAATAACCGCTTTTATACTAGCAGAACTATGTCATAACTCCATTAAATTGTACGGTAATAAAAGAGCCTATGAATATGTTGATTTATATTCAAAATTTGTACAAAATATAGATAAAGAAGTTATAAAAGAAGCGATGAATTTTAGATTTTTAAACAAAAAAAATGGGCTTTCCATGGCTGATGTCGTAGGATATGCTTTAGCAAAAAAACTTAATATAAAATTTCTTACAGGCGACAAAGAATTTAAAGATTTACCAAACGTAGAATTTGTTAAATAGGAAAGTTTAAAAGTTAATTTCTCGTTGTTAAAATGCAGACTAGATTGGGGGGTTAGTCTTCCCTTGTAGCCGCAAACAGACTTCAGGCGGAATCGAAAATCTGGGAGAGGTATTAAGATAAGTATTTAGTCTTAATCCCAACTGAGAGGCTCTGTCCTGTAGAGCTAATTATTTTGAGACCCGGCCAGGTTAGGAATAAAGCAACCGTAATCATTATTGTTGGCGTTTATAGGGTAACGGAGCTGAGGAGGAATTAAGGCAGCTAAGTATTTGTTTTATTATCCATCCTAGACAAGTCTGCTTATTTTAAAAAGGCAATAATATCGCAATGAATCCTTAGGAAGATCATAAATTATAATTTTAAGATCATCTTTTGTCTCAAAATTATTAATTTTAAAAAGACTAGCCTGTTCTTGAATATCATTTAAAAGTTCATCTGGTTTTTGTGCAGAAGCTAAAAGCAAATTAGAAATTTCCAGGAAATGGCTTTTATAATAGCCTTTGATTTTTGGTTTTAATCTAGCTTGATTATCTTGCAATACAAACTCGGCCTCGATTAATTCATAATCGTTAATGTTAGAATAATTATCATCCAAAATCAAAATTCCAAGTTCACCCATCTTTCTTTCCTTTATTAATTTCGATTAATATTTTTTCTAGTAATTTTATTTTGTTGTCTAAGGTGACCATTTGCTTATATAATGCAGCAAGGGCAATCCATAATTGGGCATTTCCCTTATTCTGAGATTCTAAAAAAGCCTTCTTGTTATGCAATGAATCTTTTATTAAAGCTTTTAGATAAGGCTTCAATGCATCATCGACATTATCTATCCAAACCATAAATATAATAAAACAAAAAGATTTAAATAAATTTGTTTAAGCACATTCCTATGAAAACCAAAGAAAATGACTTCATTGAAATAGATTACATAGCAAAGACTAAAGATGACAATAAGATATTTGACTTAACAGACGAAAAAATTGCCAAAGAAAATAATTTATATCAAAATGGAAAATCTTATGGTTCAATAATTATCTGCCTCGGCCATAAAGATGTAATTCAGGGATTAGACAAAGAACTTGTAAATAAAGATATAGGAAAGTATAAGATAGAAATAAAAACAGAAGAAGCATTCGGAAAAAAATCAATAAATTTAATAAAATTAGTTCCAACAAACATATTTATTCAGCAGAATATAAAGCCATTTCCTGGACTTCATGTTAACCTTGATGGAATTTACGGGGTAATAAGAAGTGTCTCTGGAGGAAGAACTATTGTTGACTTTAATCATCCTTTATCAGGAAAGGATTTAATTTACGATATTGAGATTAAAAGAATTATTGATAATGTTGATGAAAAGCTAAGCTCTATGCTAAAATTCCTGGATAAAGAGCCAAAATTTGAGATTAAGGATAACAAGGCAGTAGTTAAATTAAATTTAAATACCAAGCAAAAAGAAGAGCTTATAGGGGAAATCAAGAAAAGAATTCCGGAAATAAAAGAAATAGAGTTCGAAAAAACAACTACTCCAGAATAAATAAATTTAAATACTAGATATGTTTTCCAAGATACAGGGGTTGATAAATAATGAATCAATACATGCAAAATCCATTACAAAAAAGTCTTTCTTTAAAATTAACAATGCAAAAAACTTCAAATATAGATGAAGAGTTAGAACAATTATTAGCAAATCAAAGAGCTAAAATAAAGGTTGTTGGAGCTGGGGGAGCGGGAAATAACACAATAAACAGGATGTCTGAAATTGGAATTTCTGGAACAGAAACAATTGCCATAAACACAGATGCTCAGGATTTATTATACACTAATGCTGCTCATAAAATTCTTATTGGAAAAGAAACAACACATGGTTTAGGTGCAGGCAGCATTCCTCAAGTAGGAGAAGAGGCTGCAAAAGAATCTGAAAGTGATATAAAGCATGCCTTAGCAGGAGCAGATATGGTATTTATTACATGCGGCCTTGGAGGAGGAACAGGAACAGGAAGTGCTCCTGTTGTTGCTGACATAGCTAAAAAACAAGGTGCATTAACTGTGGGTGTAGTAACATTGCCATTTAACATGGAAGGCCAAAGAAGATATGAAAATGCCTTGATGGGTCTAGAGAGATTAGAGAATATTGTTGATACATTAATTGTCATTCCAAACGATAAATTATTAGAACTAGCTCCTGATCTTCCATTGCATACTGCTTTTAAGATTGCAGATGAAATTTTAACAAATGCTGTGAAGGGAATAGCAGAATTAGTCACAAAAACTGGCTTGGTTAATTTAGATTTTGCAGACATAAAAACAGTAATGGGCAAAGGCGGAGTTGCAATGATTGGAATTGGTGAAAGTGACTCTGAAAATAGAGCAGTAGAAGCTGTTGAAAAAGCACTGAATAATCCCTTATTAGATGTCGATATTACAGGCGCAAATGGCGCTTTAATAAATGTAATTGGAGGGCCAGATATGACATTGGAAGAAGCAAGAAGAGTTGTAGAAACTGTTTCTGAGAAATTAGATGAAGATGCGAGATTAATATGGGGAGCACAGATTTCAGAAGATATGGAAAAAACAATTAGGGCTATGTTAATTGTTACAGGTGTTTCAAGCCCTCAAATTCTTGGACCAAAAAGGGGGGCAAAAAAACATAAAATAGAGAATGAATTAGGAATAGAGTTTATTGGATAAATTTTTGTTTAGTGGAAAATGTTTTTTTATTTGTTTTCTAAGATTAGGACGAACATATTTAACTTGAAACATTTCTTCACCATATTTCTCAAATAATTCAATTGCTTTGTTTCCATATTCTCTAGCAACATCTGGTACTTCTAAAACAATAAGCTTTTTATTTTTAATATTATATCTTTTTTCTAAAATTTCCTTAATCCACTTTCTAGCAACTATAATAAGATCTGCATTGTCAACATCTTTTTGTAAAATTGGTTTCTCTGCATTTTCCTTAGCCCCACCAAAAGAAGTAAAATATCCTTTTCTCTTCAAGTATTTTGCTAAATAAGTGCTTCTATTTTTTCCCTCTAAACAAACACAAAGCACTTTCATAAGAATTTCTTAAACAGCTATCTTTATAAATCCTCATTTTAAAAGAAAATTATGGCTCAAAAAGAACAGGAATATTTAATACCCTTGGAGGATTACCTAAAAGTGGGATTGCATATCGGGACTAAGTTCAGGACTAAATACATGGCTAATTTTATTTACAAGACAAGGCCTGACGGCTTGGTTGTTTTAAACATACAAGAAATAGATAAAAGAATCAAGCTTGGAGCTAATTTAATTTCACAATACAAGCCAGAAGATATTATTGTTGTCTGCAGAAGAGAAAATGGATGGAAGGCTGTTAATTTATTTTCAAAATATACAGGAATAAGGGTTTTTGCGGGAAGATATCCTCCTGGAATATTGACAAATCCAAGATTAAAAACATTCATGGAAGCAAAATTAATTGTAATTATAGATCCATGGGTTGATAAAAATGCAATGAAAGATGCAATTAAAATAGGAATTCCTGTTGTTGCATTATGCGATACCTATAATGAAAGCAACAATATAGATTTAGTTGTCCCCTGCAATAATAAAGGAAAGAAAAGCATAGGCTTGGTAATGTGGATATTTGCCAGAGAATATTTAAAGGCTCATGAAAAAGAGTTCAAGGGAAAATTAGACGAATTCTTAGAAGAATAAACTTTTTAAACTAGAATATATTCAATAGGTTATGAGTAAAAAATCTCAAGTAACGATTTTTATTATTTTAGGGATAATTATTGTTTTTATCATCGGATTTTTGGTTCTATTAAAGTATACTAATTTTAATGCGTATTTTGATAACCTAAACATTGAAAAATTTAGTGTTTCTCCGCAGATAAAAAATGTAAATGACTTTGTCATAGATTGCCTTGAACTATCTGGTGAAGAAGCCCTGTATTTTATAGGACAACACGGCGGGTATTATAACGAAAAAATTCAGAACTATAATGGAATTCCGTATTACTTGAATGAGGGAAAAATTTTAGTTCCAGAAAAAGGAAAAATTGAAATTGAATTGTCAAAGTATGTTAACGACGCATTAGTAATTTGCATTAATAATTTTGAAGATTTTCCAAATTTTAATATCACAAAAGGAACAATTAAAACAAAAACCATTATTTCAGACAAAGAGGTTTCATTTAATCTAGATTATCCCTTAACAATAAAGAAGCAAAAAGCAGTTTATCGTCTAAAATCTTTTGATTATAAAAGCCCATTAAGGCTTGGAATCATTTATAATGTAAGCTATTCAATAATAAATGAGCTTGCTAAGAATAAATCTGAAATTTGCTTAAGCTGTTTATCTGATTTAACCTTGAAGAATGAGATGCATTTAATTGCAAGAAGCTATGATAATAATGTAACGGTTTATACGATTGCAGACCAAATTTATTACTTAGATATAAATAGATATAGCCCGGATTTATTTGGTTTTGGAAATTACAATTATAAATTTGCTGTGAGGGATTAAAATGAAAAAAAGAATAATCACATTATTGCTTCTATTTTTATTAATACTTAACAATGTAAATGCTGATCCATTTGCTGCAATTGCTACAACAGGACTAAGTTTTATTAATCCGACTGCAAGTGCTGTGCTAAATGGAATAATGTGTGTTACAAGTCCTGCTGGATTAATAACATGTGCTGGTAATTATGCGCAAGGAAGAATAACGGGAATGGTCCAAGGGGAAGTTTTAACAAGAATAGCCCAATCAGGAGCATTAGGACAAAAAATCGTTAATTCAATTTCAACTTACAACCAAGTTAAAGGCTATTTAGATGAAGGAGGAAGGATTGTTAGGGAATTAAAAATAGATGAAAATGGAAAATTGATAGATGGCTCCATATCAAATAGCAAAATAAATGGAGAATATGTTGGAAATTTATTTGGATTAGAAAAAGAAGATATTTTGATTGACGGCGAAGTTAGTATAGACTTAAACCAAAAATCAAAAGTAACAGAACAGCAAGAAAACCATATTTCATTTCTTAAGGGAACAGGAAAACTTTGGATAAAAGACAAGAATAGCGGGCAGATTTATTTTTATGAGAATATAGATGGTTCTAAAGAAAATTTGTTGATAATAGATAAAAAAGGAGATCTAGTAAAAGCTGCTTTTACAGTTGGAAAAAATGGAGGCACATATTTATTTCCGAAAGTTAATTCAGAAGTTAATAAAAAAATGAGCTTGCCGGAAAATGCGAGAGTCTATTATAATAAAAATAATGCAATAGTAAATATTGATTTGAGCAATTCAAAAAGTTCAATTTATTATGATGGTTTAATGATAAATAAAGGGCCAACCGGTAATATTAGATTTGAGCAAGACGGTACCATAGGGTGTTATCGATGTAAAGTAAATGATATGGTATTATCTGGAAGCATGAAAAATCTAAAAGAAGGTTTTTATTTACATTACGGATCTGAATTAGAAAAAGAGAATATAAAAATAACTTCTTATTCAAAGGGCATGCTTATTACAGATCGTGATGTTGACACTTCAATCTATAAAGATTTTGTTAAATTCTCTGACAAAAATATTGTCGCCGAAACCACCAGTTCTCTCCATTTTGAATTTTTAGAAGGAAACAAATTTTTTAATCTAGATAATACTGGATTGAAAAATACTGAAAGAAAATATATGACCATTACACTCTCAGGGGAGAAGAATTACATTAGAATAGAAAACAGAGCTGATGAGAATAAACTTCCATTAATAGAACATAAAGCAGACCCACCACTTATCTCACGAGCAGAGATAGAAACCGGAATATTTAAATTCACATTAAGAAGAGATGCTGAAAGTAATTTTGAATATGATTATGATCCGATTAACAGAAAAAATCTTAAGCAAACTCAATTTGTGCTTGTTTCAAATGGTCTAAAAGATAACCAAGTTTTAATAACAAAAGAAGAAAAAACATTTGTCTTATGGGATAAATTAAAGCAGGAAAACGCATTTTTTTTCGATGGAACAAAATTAGGGGATGAATCAAAAATTTTAGTTTATAATAAAGAGAGTTCTATAGGCAATAGAATAATAAAATTTGCTGATGATAAAGTAGGAGATAGTGCATTTGTTCATGGTGGAAGAGGCAAAGTTTATTATGAAGATATGGGGAAGGGGCAGAGATGCAGTATTCCAATATCAAATGCCTTTGGTTATGATTGCATTGGTTTAGCTAATTCTGCCCTTTCAGAAGTTTATAAAAAACCATTATCTGAATTTCCTTCAGATATAAGAATAACAAAAAAGCTTAAGGATTATGGATGGAATAATTATGTTATTGAACCAAGTTCTGTAAGGGAAGCAAGCGAAGTAACAGAAGAGATTAAGAAAATCCCCTCTGGTTCAATCGTATTTTTAATGCATGACCTTGGAAAGGATGATGTCTGTGATATAAAATTTAACTGCATTGAATACAAAGGAAAAAAATTAGGTATGGGTCATACTTTGATAAAAAGAAACGATTACACTTTTGTAAATGCTAATCCCGGTCAAGAAGAGCTAATGCCAAGGTATGCCTTAGAGTATAATAAAAAATTAGAAGAAGAAGGAAAAAGCCCAATTTTTGATGGAATAATCAGAAGAGGAAATTTAGAAGTCGTAGAAAATGATTATCTATTAGTTATTGCTCCCCCAAAAAATAAAAATTAAATTAAAAAATTCTTGTAACAAAAATTGCCTCATTGCCATTTAAAACATCTTTAAAATCATGTTCTATGACCCCGTACAGTGGATTGGCTTCTAAAAATAAGTTTTTTTCTTTATCAGAATAAATACCGGCATGCCATGGCCAGTAATCTATTCCATTCAAGTTTGCCAGGGGCATATCTTCTATTTTATTTCTAGTTAACAAATAAATTATATCACCTTCCTCTAATTCAGATATCTCAACATTTTTAGATAAGATTCCATCTAATCCATCAACTGGTTTCCCTAATTGTTCTTTCTTTACAATAATACTTGGGTTTACGCTGAATTCTTTCCAATTCTTGCCAAAAGTTTTAGAGTAGGATAAAAACATTAATCCAAGACAGTCTAAGCCTGGATTTGATTTTGTAAGTCTGCCCCCGAAATGATAAGGTATACTTAGATAAATTCTTGCATTCTTTAAGAATTTTTCCTTGTTTTCATGTTTAGCTGAACTATATTTATCTCCTTGATTTACAATAGCAGGATCAAAATCAAATTGAGAGAATCCAAATAATCCCATTAATACGGAAATTTGCATTATTTTTTTCATGATAAAAATGCAATTCTAGATATATATAAATTTTTCTATTTTGTTACCACTCTCAAATAAATTGTAAACAAATTAAATATTACAAATCCTAGTTTTTTATTAATCCCGCTAAAAAAATTTAAATAACGCTAGACATTTGTAAAAATGCATTAATAAAAACATTTAAATACAACCAACATCCATTAATACTAAAGAGGTATAACATATGAAAAAACTTTTTATTTTTTTGATTTTATTATTAATAATACAACTAGCTTATGCTCAGGATATTTCAGTAAAAAGCACTCCTGTCCAGGCAGTTGTACTTCCAGGGCAAAATGCCATATTCGATGTTGAATTAAAAAATACGCAGTCAAATTCAGATGAAATCAAGGCTGTAATATTAGATGCAGAATGGAGAAGGCAGACTGGAAGCGAGATTTACTCATTAAGCGCAGATGAAAAAGTAAAAGACAGGTTTGTTTTATTCCCCTTAGGATATTTAAAGCCGGGAATTTATGGATTAAATACAAGATTTGTTTCAACAAGAAATCCTGAAGTATTTACAGACCATCAATTTGTTATAACAATTGTTGATTACAAAGAAATTTTAGAAGCATCATTAGAGACTAATCCGCAGGGAATTGATCCAAAAAAGGAAAATTTAGTAAAATTAAATTTAAGGTCAAGATATAATATTGACTTGGATAACTTAAACATAATAATAAACAGCAGGTTTTTCTCTGAAAATATTGCAACAAGCTTGGATGGCTTAGAAAATAAAGCAGAAGAATTCATAATCTCCATTGATCCAAGCACACAAGAAGGAGAGTATGATGCACAGATATTAATAAGTTATAATGATAAAAATCTTATAGATAAAACCGAGAAATTAAAAATAAGCGCTTATGAAAATATCAAAGAAACTAAGACATCCAAAACAGGATTCTTGACAAAAAAAGAAACATTGTTGAGGAAAAATGACGGGAATAGCATAAGCAATGAAGTTTATACAATAACAATCTCTGGCTTTAAAAAATTGTTTGCAAAATTTAAGCCTGAAGCAGAAAGTATAGAAAATACAGACAAGGGATATAAATACACATGGCAGTTTACGTTAAATCCAGGAGAAGAATATAATATTGTAATGCTCAGCAATTATTTAACTCCTTTATTAATTATTTTAATAATAATATTAATAATTTATTTGTACTTCAAGGTTTTCAGGACAGAATTATACATGCATAAGAAAGTTTTAGTTCTTAAATCACAAGAAGGAGGGGTTGCTGGCGTTAAAGTATTATTAACATTAAAAAATAATACAAGCACAATAAAAAACTTGTATATTAATGACCATATTCCAGGAACATTGGAAGTTCCTCATGAATATATTACGTTAAAGCCAAACTCAATAAAAAAAGGCTTGGCTGACTCAACAATTACATGGGAAATACCTGAATTAGTCAAAGGAGAAGAAAGGGTTATTTCTTATAAGCTTAAGTCGCATACAGGATTCAGAGGAAAACTGATTTTCCAGAGAGCATCATGTAGATATAAAAATTCACTTGGGAAATTATCTGTAAGCAGTTCTAATGATGTCAGCATATATGCTTAAATCAAAGAAATCCCAGTTCTGGTACGCTGATTTTTTAATTGCAGTATTAATCTTAGTTTTAATAAGCTACTTATTTATTTCAAGCATTAATCAATTAAATAAAAAACAGGATAAATTCCAGAGTATTTCGAGCGATTCATTATTAATTTCAAGCACATTAATGTCAGAAGGCTATTGTGCAGATGATGACTGCGAAAATTGGAGATATCTTTTAGGAAATATTGGGTTCGTTGAAAATGGGAAAGTCATCCAGGATAAATTAAAAGCCTTAATATTATTAACCTCGACAAATGACGGCTATGAAACTTCAAAAATACTGCTTGGAACAAAAAATAATTATATATTTTATTTTGAGGATAGCGATGATTTAAATTCTAAGATAACTATTTCTGGCGAAGACAATAAAAAAATATACGGGAAATCAGGCATAGATGAAGTAAGCCGGATTAATGCAGAGTCATATGTAAGAACAACAAGATTTGTTTATCTGGAAAACCCCCCATTAAATACAAAGAAGATAGTAAAGCTGGTTGTCATAGTATGGTAGAAAGATTTATAAGGAAAATATGCTTATCAAAAATATGAAAAAGTGGTGCAGCTTATTAGTAATATTTATATTTTTATCTTCAATAGTTGACGTAAATGCAGCAGACTCTTTAACGGGATTTTCTTTTAAAGATGTAATATTAAAAGTAGTTAATTCAATAAAAAATGTATTTAGTGTTGCTCCTGTAGGGGGCCCAATAGAAGATCCGAATATTATAACGCCTATAAATTTAAGAGCAGAGGTTCATAACTCAGAAGTAACCTTGACATGGAACGAAGGAAGCAGCATAGAAGATGTAACAAAGCCTGTTGTAACATTAATTTCTCCGATAAATAACGAGGCATTTTTTCAAAACCAATTAATCCAATTTAGCTGCACTGTATCAGATAATCAGGCAATTGACAAAGTTGAATTATGGATCACAGACCCTGTAAATGGATTTCATCTAGAGCAGACAAAAAGAGTGCAGGAGGAAACAGAAGACGGACCTATTTCAACTTTTAGATTCTCAAAATCTTTTGCTCAAATAGGGCAATATGCTTGGAATTGCAAGGCTTATGATAAAAATGATAATAATGCATTTGGCTCAATAAATGACCAGTCCCCAATGTTTGCAATAAGACAAGAAGGAGAACCAATATTTTCAGGGTCAGTAACAGGAGATACAGATTATGACACTGAAAGGGCAGGACCTGTAGTAACCTTAAATTCACCAATAGATTATCCAACTTATGACCAAGGAACAAGAATAGAATTTAGCTGCAGCGCAACAAGCAACATTCAATTAAGAAAAATAGAATTTTGGGTCAAAGATCCGACTGCAGGATTTAATTTAGATGAAATAAGAGAGTCTTTTCCAGATGAATTAAGGTATGAAGCGAGATTTAATAGAGCATTAGATCAAGAAGGGGGCTATGAATGGAATTGCAAGGCTTATGACATAAATGGAAATAGTGCGTTTGGCTCTGTTAATGGACAATCGCCGGGGTTTAATATAAGAAGAAGGGAATATAATTTAGGATATAAAATTTATAGGATTAATCTAGACATAAATCAAGTTGATATAATTATTAATTCAAGAATATTCTTCAACTGCAGAAGTTTATCATGTTCTTACACTGATAGAAATTTAGAAGAAGGAAATTATAGATATTATGTACTGGGGTATGTAACGCATAATGGTGTTGAAAAACAAAGCAGAAGCTCAAACTTAGTTGATGTTGCAGTAACTTCTCAGCCACCTCCAGGCGGCGGAGGAGGCAATGGAGGAGGGGGAAGCGGAGGGGGATCTGGGGGAGGAGGCAGCGGAGGAGGAACAACAAGCTGTGAAGAAAAATGGCTGTGCGGAGGCTGGAGTGCGTGTATAAATAGCCAGCAAACAAGAAGCTGTGTTGATTTAAACAGCTGCAAAAATACAGTGCAAAAGATAGCAAGACCTTTTGAAACAAGATCCTGTACAACATTGCAGCAAACACAAGAAGAAGAATTTGAGCAGGAGCAAGAATCCCAAGGAGGAGAACTTGAAACAGGAGCAAAAAGTGTATTTGCCAGACAATTAATAGGAATATTAACACTTTTAATAATTATCGGAGCAATAATATTAATAATATTCAGAAAAAAAATTTTCAACAAAGAATTAAAAGCAAAAACAGATCGTGCAAAGATGAGAGATGACGAACATAAAGGAGTGATAATTGCAGTAAGGTCGGCAATGCAAAATGGGTTTAGCTCTGAAGAGATTAAAAAAGAGCTAATTGCTAAAGGCTGGACTAAAGAACAGATTAATAATATCTTAAAAAGGGTTTAATTTAAATAATTTTGCATAAAAGCTAATTTTATATGAAAATAAGCTATATAATAATTATTTTATTTGCAATAGGAATTATTTACTTTTATTTTAATGACGTAAAGGTTGCTTCTTCTCTTGATGATGTTATAATAATTTCTCCAAGAGATCTGGAAGAAGTTTCTGGAATAATTAATGTAAAAGGAACTTCAAATTATGAAGAAGTATATTACAAGATAGATTTAGAAGAATGGAAAAAGATAGAAGGAAAAAATTGGAAGTTTTCTCTTGATGCGGATAAATTAAGCAAAGGCCAGCATACTATTTATGTCAAGGCAAACGAGCAGATAAAGGCTGCAAAAATAATTGTTTTATAGCAAGTTATAGCAAAGATTATAAATTAAAATAAATTAATAATTGCATGAAAAAAGGGTTTATATTTTCATTTGACAGCTTTCTTGCATTAATCATTTTTACCTTGTTCACATTATTAATATACTTGTTTTTTGTATTTTCTTCGCCAGCAACGCAGCAGTATTATTTCAGCGAGGACATGCTGAATGTACTTCAAAATGTGAAAATTTCTGAATTACAAGATAGTTATCCTGAAATAAATCAAATGGTTATAGATGGAAGAATAAAAGATACTGAAATAAATATCTTAGAGCAGATGTTAACATTTGAACTAGAAAATAAAAGAGATGATGCATGCATATTGTTTAATGAAACAACAAATAATCTCCTTCCTGAAAGCTACAAAATAAGCTTTGATCTAAGCACAACAACAATATGCGGAGAGCAGGCAGCAGATGCAGTAAATTTAATTTCAAGAAATAGATTGGCAATAGGCAGAAGATCTTTATGATATTATGCATGAAGGATCCGGGATTCTTGAGTATAAAGTATGATGTCCTGTAGTTAAATATAAATCTTCAAATTCAGGCTCATCAACCAAACATCCTGAAATACGATTCCAATACTGAAAATCAACATTTGAGTATTTATTTGGATTAGGATAGTATAATGGATCAAGCACTGTTTCTATTCCATTTATGCTGGGATCAAACTTTCCCTGCATCCTGCTTAAGAAGCTTGGGGCATCTGCGACATCATGAGAAATAAATTCAGGTCTTTGATAAAAATTCTTAAAAACATTTAGATTGCTGAAATCTGCAGTCTTAGTTTTATTTATTGCAACACTTCTATTATTATAGACTAGCATAAAAGGCTCTACATAATTTTCAATATTAAGCTTAGCAGAAAATTGCTTATTATTAAAAACCCAGAAAATGGTTTTTTTAGCATCTGAAACTTCATAATGAGAAATGGTCATAGCAATATTTATTTCCCAGGGGCTTGTCTGAGTTATTGCAAATGTATAAGCTGCTGGATCATCGTAGGAAAAAATAACACCAGAGCTGTTTGCTAAATTGCTTAATTCGCTTAAAACAGCAGGAAGAGTGTAATTGCTTTTATCCTTATCGTCATGCATATAAGATAACTGCAGCTTATTATTTAAACCCTTGTAATAAGACTCTTTTATTAATGCATTCTTTAAATTGTCATTCAAGCTTACTTTATTTGTATCTAAAAATTCTGGATTTAGAGTATCATTGTTTGCATGATCAAGATAATAAAGCCATGATAAAATTACCCTGTTGCTGGAAGACCTTAATGCTTCTGAAATTAATTCATTTTCCAGTGATTTCGCAAGGCTGTTTAAGGTTTCTATTCTTACTATGGTATCCTGTATCTTAACTTGTGTATTTTTATTAGCAACATTAATCAAAAATGCGATCAAGATTACAGAAAGCAATGCTATGGCAATGAATGTAAATACAACTGCTTTTTTATTCATATTATCAGCTTACCCAGGTTTTTAATTTAGCCAATAAAGTGTTTAATGTTTTAGAAGTAAATATTGGACAGTTGTCTGTGCATGGAGCGTTTGGATTGCTTGTAAACAACTCAGAGTTTAATGTTTTATCTAAATAATTATCTTGAGCATAGCTTGTTATAGCAAATTTAGCGTTTTCGCATCCTGTTGTATCCCATCCCCTTAATTCAATTTGTTCTTCTGGACCTCCCCTTCCTTCACCATAATCATAATTAAAGAAATAACTGCATTCAACAGGATCAGATGCCCCGCAGTTTAATCTAAATGAGCAGTAATCAGGATGCCCCATTGGAACATTTATATTTACAGACCTAAACTTATTGAATTTTGCATCCCATTTTGCCAGATAAGAATTAAATTTAACAATTCCTCTTCTGGTTCTTGCAAGTACCTTAACATCTATGTTTCCAGAAACTGTTTCGCCTACAACAGGAGAAATAAGCTCTAAATAAGGCCTAGTCCTTCCAAAAGAAAATACGCAATCTACCCCAATTCCTGGAGGAACAGAACAAACAGAATAATAATAACTTTCTCCGCCAAAACATTCAGTTTCTCCCATATATCTTTGATATTCTAATAAAGAATCTTGAAATGGATACATGCAGGAAGTTTCTTTTTCGCATCTTTCAGGACCAAATGTATGGTTATTATATCCATTACTTCCATCCCCCCTAAACGCAAATACATTTATGCTATCAGCAGGGTTAGCAATAATTGTATTTGTTATTTGAGCGCATGGATCTGCAGCAGGCTGAACGTAAATATTAACATCATTGCAAATTACTCCATCACAGTCAGGATCGCATGGAACACATTTGCTTGTGGTAGTTACAGGACAGTTATTCCATGATGATATAGCATAATCTTCGGGACAAAAACCATCTGAGACAGATTTGCATATTATCTCATAATTGCCATCTTGTATGTTTGGACAGACAGCTGCTCCATGACAAAATAATTCATCTCCTTCAGCTGCATATACATAACTAGCAATAAAAAAAAATACAGTTAATGTTAATAATATTTTACTTAGCATTTTCTAAACAAGTTTGCTTTAAGTTTTCGTTTACAATTAAATTGCATTTTCCCTGATCTTTGGATAATATAGCTGTCTTTAAATTAACCTTATCAATGCATGATTGTTTTGATTCTTCTAAAGGAATAGTGCTGCATAAACTAATATCCTGAGATAATACAGCCTGGTTTATTGTTATTGTATAACAGTCTTTTAAGCACTCATTATTTTTGCATCTTTCTTCGCATGTCAGAGAAGATATTATTTGTTTTTGCGGCTCCAGCAAGCTTTCAGGAGGCTCTTTATTTGGAATTACTGAAATTAAGACAATAAATACAAGAACTAAAACAACTAAGGTGATTATTATATTTTTTTTCTCCATAATGCCTCTTTTTTTGTATCTTCTAAAGGGTTTTCTTTTTTTCACTTTAAATGGCTGATTTAGATTGTATATAAATTTTTGGATTGATAAAATAAGATGGGTTATATTATTATTACTACTACATAGGAAAGAAAGATTTATATACCATGAAATTATGGTAAAAATATGGGAAAGATAAGGAATTTTATGAATACATTGCTGGCAACAACTTTGTTATCTACAGGAATATTTTACAAAACAAATTCTCAAAGCTTGCTTGATAGAGAGTTAAAGGTGGTTGATCCTTTACTTTATTCACATTACCTTGGAACAAGCGATACAGCAAAAGCTGCCTTGCCTGGAATTCCTGTTGTAGTTAATGATATAGATACATTAATAACAAATTTAGAGGGCAAAGTAAATATTCCGATTACTAGCGTTAAAGAGGACGAAGAAGTAAGTCATTATAACGCAACCTTATATGGCGGGAATAATATTTTAACAGTAGATTATAATTCAAACAAAAAAGCATTTATTCAACTAATCAATATACTGGGGGAAGAAGTCGCAAAACTGCCTATAAATACAAAAACAAATTTGAATTTAAAAGCGTTGGATATAAGCAACGGAGTTTATCTTTTTAGGATATTAGAAGAAGATAATAATGCAAAATTAGAAGACGATGAAATAGTTCAAACTGGAAAAATTGTTTATATAAAAGATTTTCCGTATTTGGGTGTTAGTAATAATAAAATTATAAACAAAAATAAAAAACCTTTTAAAAAAACAAATAGTAATATAAAAATAAAAGTTCTCGGCAGGCTTGCAAATGGAACTGGAGATTATTATAACTATGATTCAACATTTATTTCTCCAGATAGCATTCCAAATATTGTTGCTTTATTTCCAGGCTCAAGATTATTAAATTTTTCCCATCCAGACCCACAGTTTAATAATTCTGCACTGGCTTTTGACAAGTGGTTTACTTTTTCAGATGGAGTTGCAGTTGGAGCCCATGAATATTTATTAATACATTATATGCAAGACCAGCCTTTTAAAACATTTGCTGATCGTTCCAATATGCCTCCGCAATATTCTCTAGCCTGGGATTCCAGCAAAATAAATTGGGAACAAGTAACTTCATTTTGGTATAATAATAATCATGATTCTTTGTTATTTCCCGCGATGGAATTAATCAGAGAAGTTCAAAATAACCCAGATACCGGGTTTGCTTTTAGATATGCTAATGAAATAAGCCATACTTTTCCAGATTGGTATTATCCAAGACCTTTTCCGCCAAATCCTCCAACAAGAGGACCCCCAGGACATACAACAATAACAATAGATAATAGTATTTCTACTTTCAATAGAATAAAAGTAGCCATGAAACATGAATGGAAACATAATTTTTTTACGCCAAGTAATAGTTTTAGGGAAAATACGGACCCTACAGACACAGATTATTATGTAAAACCATATATGGGGAAATTATTAAGAGTTAATAGAAGTTTACAATGGTTTTTTCCTAAAAGTTTACCAAGATTGGGAGTTTATAAAGAAACCTTTTAGAAAAAGGTTTCATGAAAAAATTAGTTATAGTGGAACAATTTCTCCACCGAGGGGTTGTAGACCAAAAATTTCATTAATAGATTTTTTTATGAGGGTATTATCAACATATCTTCCATAAGTATCTCCTAAGTAAGTTGCTGCAAAACAGCATCCTGCTTCATTATCGATTTCAAAGCAATCTTTGTCTTGAGGTGTTAAAGCGCCATCCCAGTAAGGTTCTGTTTGACTCAATGGTTGCCTCCAAATACTTTTACAAAATTTTGACTGGTCTACTTTTCCATCTGAATTTTGTAGCAAACAAATTTCGAATATTGGTACACATCGATTAAGATTAGGATCCCACTGAAACTCAGCAGGACAATAATTCACAGAACAACAAACTTTATTCAAGTAATCATTAACGCTTCCAACGTGCGAATCTTCTACTTGATAAAGAGAAACAACACCAAGTTCATTTATATCACAAGAACTTTTTATAGTACATTGAACACTGCCAGAAAATTCAGAACTCAAGCTCAAGCATACATTTTCCTGCCAAGAACTTGCTGCATTGCTGACATGGCTGTCTACATTATTATAAGCCTTAAACAATAAATCAGCGCTGTCTTCTCTTCCTGGAGGATTAGCGCATTGACTTCCTTTTGTCCCATTTAAAACCTTAATATTAGGACAGCAAACTTTATATCTTTCATTTAAACCAACCTTAACATGAGAGTCTGTCTGCTCGTATAAGGAAAATAAAGCTGTTTCACCAGCATCACAGCTTGTTTTTATAGAGCATGTTCCTGAAATTTTTTCAGAATTAACAAGGTAAATTGAAATAGACAAAATTAAAAATAATAAAATTAATTTCTTCATGACATTAACCTCTTTTTACTTTAATAGCAAAGAATGTTTTCTATATAAAGATTTTGGTTAACGAATTTAAATGCATTTAAAAGAAACTTTTATATACTAACTAAGAGGATAAATATGCATGCCTATAAATATAGCCACAGCAATAGATTCTCTAGTAGAATTAATAAAAAGCAGGAAAAAGATAGAACTAGAAGAGGCTGCTAAATCTCTTGCCCTGCCGATAAATATAATAAGCGAATGGGCTAATTTTCTTGAAGAAGAGGGATTAATAAAGATAACATACAAATTCACAACACCTTATCTGGAAATAAAAGAAAAAATTCAGAGCAAAGAAGATCAAGAGCAGTTAAAAAGAAGGTTGGATCTTTCTGTCAGAAGACTGCAGTTAATGCTTAGCAGATTGGCCAAATTCAAGATACAGCATAAATACGAAATTAATGATTTGGCTGATGTAAAATTATTATTAAAAAATAAGCCTGGCAAGATTTCAGGAGATATATTATATGCTGAGAAATTCATCATAGAATACAATATTAATGAGATATTGGAAACAATAAAGAAAATTAAGCTGTTAACCATAGATTTGATGAAATTCATAGAGAAAAAAGTTTCAGATTTAGAGGATAAAAAACACATTTTCGAGAAAAATTACTACAGCATTAAATAAAAAAAGGGGCGGATAATGATAGTAAAAGACAAATATACTTATTACTCTGGAAATATTCCTGTAATAATAACAATAGAGGATAATAAGGAAGAATTTACCTTAACTTATAATATTGCCATAGCTGCAATCAGCGAAAGCACAGAAGTTTTATTGAATAAGATAAGGGATGAATTAATAACAAAATCAGGAATAAGATTAGAGGAAGCTGCAGATGCTAAAAGGTCTGAGTCAGTAAAGACAAAATTCAAGGATACAATCAATTATTTATTATCGAGATATCTGCCTGATATAGGGGAAAAAACAAAAGATTTTTTGATAACTTACTTGATGCATAAAAGCCTTGGCTTGGGAAAAATAGAATTATTATTGGATGATATATATTTGGAAGATATTGTTGTAAATAATTCTACTGAGCCGATATGGGTTTATCATCATAAATATGGATGGCTGAAGACAAATATTAAAATTGAAAGCGAAGACCAGATAAAACATTATTCAGCATTAATAGGAAGAAAAGTAGGAAGAAATATAACATTGTTAACGCCATTATTGGATGCGCATCTTGAAACAGGAGAAAGAATCAACGCAACATTAACTCCAATTTCTACAAAGGGAAATACAATTACCTTAAGAAAATTTAATGTAAAACCAATTACAATAACAAATATGCTGCAGGAAAAAACAATTTCATTGTCAGCAGCTGCTTTATTGTGGATTGGCGTAGAATATGAATTAAGCGCCTTAGTTTCCGGAGGAACAGCTTCAGGAAAGACAACTTTCTTAAATTCTTTGTGCAGTTTTTTTCCTCCAAACCAGAGAATAATATCGATTGAAGACACTAGAGAATTAATTCTCCCAAAATATCTGCATTGGATTCCAATGAGCACAAGAGAGCCCAATATAGAAGGAAAAGGAGAGATTTCAATGCTTGATCTGACAATTAATTCATTAAGAATGAGGCCAGACAGAATAGTTGTAGGAGAGATAAGAAGGCAGAGAGAAGCTGAAACATTATTTGAAGCAATGCATACAGGACATAGCGTTTATGCTACATTGCATGCAAATGATACTGAAGAAACATTAAACAGATTATTAACACCCCCAATTAGTGTTCCAAGAAGCTCTCTGCCTGCAATTTCAATGATAATTATATTATACAGAAACAGAAGAACAGGAATAAGAAGAGTGTTTCAAGTTTCTGAAGTAAAAAAAGATGCAAATGCAAAAGTGCTTATGCAGTATGACTTAAGGAAAGACAATATGTTTACAATAAACAAGTCTGAGAGATTAATGCCTGAATTGCAGACGCAGACAGGATTTACTGCCCAGGAAATAAACCAAGATTTAAGGGAAAAAAGCATTATATTGTCATGGCTTGCAAAGAAAAAAATAGACGGGGTAGATGATATTGGAAAGATCATAGCGACTTATTACAGGGATAAAACAAGGGTTCTAGAGCTGATAAAAAAATGAAATTAAATCTTAAATTTTCAAAAATTGATTTAGCCAAGATTTCAGAAATTGTTGCAAAAAGATTCACTTATTTAAAGCATAATCTTGCCCAGGCAGGAATTGCATTAAAGGGAGAAGATTTTGTCAAAAGAAAATTAAAAGAAGCTTTTATAGTTGCAGTTACATTGACATTAAGCACAGTATTTATATTAATAAAGATGGATGCTGGCTTCTGGCCTATTCTTCCAGCATTCTTGTTTTTTTATATAATAGTATTTTTATTTTTAATGAATACCCCAAAGGCTATTGCGAACAGAAAAATAAGAGAGATAGATATGGAAATAACCTACGCTGGAAGATTTTTGTTGATAGAATTAAGCGCAGGAGTTCCTTTGTTTGATGCCATTAAAAATGTCTCGTTAAATTTTGAATACATTGGAAAGCATTTCAGGGAAATATTGCAGAGAGTTGAATTTGGAAAGCCAATAGAGCAGTCATTAAATGAGGTTATGGAAATAACCCCTTCTGATAATTTCAGAAAAGTATTATTCAGCATTGTTAATTCATTAAAAACAGGGGCAGATATTTCAATTGCATTAAACAGCGTAATAGAGCAGATATCAAGAGAAAAATTAATCAAGATAAAAGAATATGGAAAAAAACTTAATCCTGTAGTTATGTTTTACCTGATTATTGCTGTAATTGCACCTTCATTGGGAGTTGCTGTTTTAACCCTGCTTTCAAGCTTTCTTGGCTTGACATTTTCATTGGGAAGCTTATTGGGGATAAGTTTCGGCGTTGGATTATTGCAGTTAATATTCATAAGCGTAATAGACACATTAAGGAGAGGTGTATAAATGTTCAAGTTATCATTAATATTGCCTTTAAAATTAAGGAAAAAGATAGAAGAAGAATTAAATAAGGTAAAATTTAATTTAAGCCTTGATAAAATAATAAAATATATATTATTAGGAAGCTTGGTTTTAAGCTTAATAATCTTATTATTTTTTAGAGATGAGATAAAGCTTGCTCCGAATTTTTTAGTAGCACTAGTAGGATATTTAGTCATATCATATTTAATATCCTTGGCAATAGGAATATTTTTTGTTTATAGCTTAGTTATTGTCAAAAAAAATAAAAGAAAGAAAGAGCTTGAGTCTGTTTTGGCAGATTATCTTCAGATTGTTGCCGCAAATTTAAATGCAGGAATGCCCATAGATCAGGCATTATGGTATGCTGTAAGAGAAAGATTTGGAGTACTGGCAGAGCAGGTAGAAGTTGTAGCAAGAAAAGTAATGGGGGGAATAGATTTAGAGCAGGCATTAATTGATTTTGCAAGAAGCTATGATTCTGATCTATTGCATAAATCTGTAATATTATTAATTGAGGGCCTTAAATCAGGGGGCGAAATGGCTCCGATAGTAAACAAGATAGCATGGAATATTAAGGAAACGCAATTGCTTGAGAAAGAAGTTGCAGCTGAAACAACAACATATAGTGTATTCATTGTCTTTGCTGCATTGGTTGCTGCTCCTGCATTATATTCATTGTCCCATAGAATAATTTTGATAATGTCAGAGGTAAGCAATAAAATAGATATAAATGCAATTGCAGGAGTCTCTACAGCTGTTCCATTAAATTTAAGCGGGCAGGCAATACAGCCGGGAGATTTTAAATTATTTGCAATAGTTAATTTATTTATTACTTCAATAGTTTCAGCAATAATAATCTCAAAAATCAAGAAAGGAGGAGCCAAACTTGGAATAAAGTTCATTCCATTTTTCGCAGTTGGTGCAATAGTATTATTCCTTATATTAATAGTAATACTAAACCAATTGTTTTCAAACTTGGTAATATAATAAAATATTTAAACATGATAAATATAAGATGAAAATGCAAAAAAGAGGGCAGGCTGCTACAGAATTCTTGACAACATACGGCTGGGCAATTTTAATACTGGCTGCTGTAGTAATAGTTATATTTAACCTTAATTTGTTCAGCCCAAAGGCTCCAAATGTCTGCAATTCAGCAAATCCAATATTCTGCAGTGATGTAAGATTAAGTATGACTGGTGGTGAAAGACTTGATCCAAAATTAAGCTTGATTATGAGCTCAAGCGGAACATCAACTAAACAAGCATATCTTGCAAAAGTTATCCAAATCAAATTAGAATCTCCTATTAGCGATGATCAAACATGCAATTCCCCTCTGTTTCCTAAGTTTATACAGCCTAATCAAAATACAGAGATAAGCTGCGAAAGCAATTCTTGGGCTAATAAATTAAAAGAAAATGACAGGTTTTCAGGCTATGCCACAGTAAGTTATTATCTGCAAGAAACAGACTCTTTGCCAACACCATTAGAGCATAAAGTTAAGGTATACTTCTCTGGAACCATTGAAGCGTAATATTTATATAGTAGTTATAACAAGATAATATAATAATATTTAAAGAGGTGATTACTATAAATAATAAAATTTTAAGAGGAAAAAAAGCTCAAGCAGCTATGGAGTTCTTGACAACATATGGCTGGGCTATATTAATTCTAATTATAGTTATTGTAGCATTAGCTAATCTAGGAGTATTTAGAAGTCCAAGTACGCCAAACACATGTTCTGTAAGTGCGCCGTTTGCTTGCAGTGATATTATTATTGATAACAGTTCAACTACAGCGAGTACAACGGTATCTGTCAGAAGTAATATAACATTAAAAGCAAACAATGTTGCGTCTGCATCAATTGCAGGATTTAGAGTAAATTCAGGACAATGTACGCAAGGAGCAGGTAATGCATTATTCTCAGGAACATTCCAAGGAAATGGAGATAATGTAATAACATTAACTTGTAACGATGGATCTGTTGGGAATAAAGAGATTGGAGAAGTAGATGTTACATACACTCTTTTAGGTGGAGGTTCAGCACATACAACTACAATAAAGTACTCTGCGACAAGAGAGTAATTCTTTTTTTTCTTTTTTTTAGATAATTATAAAAACATAAAGATTTCTTGGTTTAAAGATGAAATACAAAATTTATTCTAATTTATTCAAAATAGCGTGGGGATTGAGATTTTCTAAAAAGCTTAAAAACAATGAAATAATAATATTAAAACTGCCAAAAGAAATGAGCATTAGAGTAAGCATGATGTTTGTATTTTTTCCTATAACAGCATTATGGGTTGATAAAAACAATAAAATAACACATGTTGAAAATTTAAAGCCATTTACGATATCAAAAAAGAAAAAAGCTTTATATATTGCAGAAATGAGCTTAAACAATAAATATAAGAAAGGAATGAAATTCAAAATAGAAGAATATATAAACTAAAGTAAACATATATTAACTATGGTAAATATATATAAACTAAAGTTAACTAATCTTCAGCGGGGGGTTTTAAGGCTTCTTTATGTAAAAGCAGGAATATCATTAAACCAAAGGCAAATATCAAAAATTCTTGAGGTAACGCAGCCAGCAATAATGAAAGCATTGCCACAATTAGAAAAAGACAATCTAATCAAAATAAAACAGGACAAAGAAACAAAAAGATGGTCAATAGAGCTTAATAGAGATTATCATATTGTAATACAATTAAAAAGAGCGGATAATTTAAGGCAAATATATGAAACAGGACTTGCAGATTTTCTTGAGAAAGAGTTTGCAGGAGCAACAATAATATTGTTTGGAAGCTATTCTAAAGGGGAAGATATTATAAATTCAGATATCGATATTGCAGTAATTGGCAGAAGAGATAAACAAATAGATTTAAGTGTGTATGAAAAAAAGTTAGAAAGAAAAATAAATATAAATTTCTATGAATCATTTAAAAGCATTCACAAGAATTTAAAAGAAAACTTATGCAACGGAATCATCCTTGTTGGCGGTGTTGAGTTATGAAAGGGATAAGAAAGGAATGAAACTCAAAATAGGAAGATTTAAATATAAGTTATAATTTATAATTTATAAATGAAAACCGTAGCGTTGCATGAAAAAACTTTTGAAATGCTGGAAGATCTAAAGAAACAGAAAAATGTGGACTCTTTTGATAAATTGGTTAAGATTATGATTTTAGAAGAAAACAAAATTCCGGATTCAATGTTTGGAGTCTTAAAAGGCAAGATGAAACCGTTTACTACAAAAGAAAGAGATGGGTTATGGAAAGATAAGAATAGGAAAATATGAAGATAATTTTTGATACTTATGCATGGATTGAATATTTTATAGGCAGTAAAAAAGGTGAAGTTGTTAAATCTTATTTTAATAATGAAATTTTAACCCCAACATTAGTTTTAATGGAATTAAGCTATAGATTTGGTCAAGAAGGTTGGGACTTTAAAAAATTTTTAAATTTTATTAAGTCTAAATCAACGATAATTGGTGTTAACGAAAATACAATATTAGAATTTGGCAAAATTTACAACTTATTAAAAAAGAAGGATAAATCTATAAGTTTTGTCGATGCTGTAATCTTTGCTTTAGCTAAAATAGAAAATTCTAAAATATTGACGGGAGATCTGCATTTTAAAGAATTTGAAAATGTGGAATTCTTAAAATGATAGAAGTAATTCCAGTTGGCGGCTATAGCGAAGTTGGAAAGAACATGACTGCCATTAAGATAGATGATGAAATATTAATTCTTGATATGGGTCTTTATCTTCCTGCTGTTTTAAGCTATGAAGAAGGAGACCCTCATGATTTAAGCACAAATGATTTAATTAAAATAGGAGCCATTCCAAATGACGAAATTTTAAGAAAAGAAAAAGACAAAGTAAAGGCAATAATATTCGGCCACGGTCATCTAGATCATATAGGGGCTTACCCTTATTTAGGAATTCATTATAACTGCCCTGTTATTGCAGCACCATACACATTAGAGGTTTTAAAATTTTTATTAGAGGAGCATAATATTCATTTAACAAAAAAATTCAAGCCCATGAATTACAATTCAAGCATGAAAATTTCTGAAAATATAAAAGTAGAATTTTTCCCAATAACACATTCTACTTTACAAACTGTCTTAGTTGTTATACATACAAAATATGGCAATATAATTTATGCCAATGATTTTAAATTAGACAATTATCCTGTATTGGGGCAAAAGCCAAATTATGACAGATTAAAAAAACTGTCAGACAATTGCTTGTTGTTGATAATGGACTCTTTATACAGCAATACAAGCGGAAAAACTCCTTCTGAAAAAGTTGCAAAAGAAATGCTAAAAGATGTTTTAATAGGGGTTAGTAATAAAGATAATGCAATAATCATTACAACATTCTCCAGCCATATCGCAAGGTTAAAAAGCATTGTAGAATTTGGAAGAATATTAAAAAGAAAGATAGTTTTTCTTGGAAGAAGCTTAAGCAATTATGTAGATGCAGCTGAAAAGCTTAATTTGGTTAATTTTGGGAAAGAAGTTGAAATGATAGGATATAGAAGAGCTGTAAGCAAAAAATTAATGGAAATACAAAAACAAGGGCAGAGAAGCAGTTATTTAATTGTGTGTACAGGAAACCAGGGAGAACCAGATGCTGTTTTATCAAGAATAGCAAAAAAAGATCTTCCATTTGAATTATTGCCAAATGACATTGTTATTTTCTCATGCAGAACAATACCAACTGAAATGACAATTAAAAATCGTGAGCATCTTGAAAAATTATTAAGGCAAAGGCATGTAAGAATTTTTACTGGAATTCATCAGTCGGGCCATGCATCTAGAGAAGATCACAGAGAAATGATAAATATGCTAAAACCAAAAAATATTATTCCAACTCATGGAGACAGGACAATAACAAAAGGCTTAGAAACTTTGGCAGAAGAGATGGGATATAAACTTGGAAAAAATGTTCATTTGCTTTCTGATAACAAACCAATAAAAATCAACTAGCTTTAAATTGCAGCATAGAAGTAGCAGATTTATCCAATATTTTTCCATTTTTTACATCAATTTTAACATTATGCAGATTAAAATCTATTCCCAATAAGCTTACATTCCACAGCATTGTATTAATATCCTGCAAGATAATTATTTTTTTGAGCACTTTTAAATCTTTGAATTCCTTGTCAAGAAGATCATTTACCCTGTCCAAAGTAAATTTTATTTTATCAAGATTAACTTCTTTTAATTTCTTGCGGGTTTGCTCAAATATTTTCTGATCTTCATTAATAATTATGTTATCATCCACAACAAAAGTCGTAATCTTGTTTGTTTTTGGAATATAAAAATCAAAATGCCATAACTCTTTAGTCCCAATTTCATTTATTAAAACGCAGCTTGACAGATAAGAATTCTTGTGCTTTAATTTCCATTTTTTAAATTCTCCAGAATTAATTAATCTTCTGTATTCATCCTGTATCATAATTCTTTCTCATTGATTTTCTTTTTAATTTTTTCAATAAAATTTCCAAGCTTAACATTAAATTCTATTTTTCCGTCCAAAGTTCTTACTGCAAGAGTTTTATTCTGCTGTTCTTTATCCCCTATTGCAACAATCAAAGGAATTTTTCTTAGCTGTGCCTCTCTTACTTTTTTTGGAATGCTTTCATTTCTATCATCTAATTCAACACGAATATTGTTTTTAATTAATTCATTTTTAACTTCATTTGCGAATTTTAAATTATCTTCATTAATATTTAATAAAATAACTTGAATAGGACTTAGCCACAAAGGAAACTTTCCTGCAAAATGCTCTGTTAATATGCCAATAAATCTTTCAAAGCTCCCGAATATTGCCCTGTGTATCATCACGGGCTTATGTTTTTTGCCATCCTTGCCTTCATAGCTTAAATCAAATCTTTCCGGCATCTGAAAATCAAGCTGTATTGTTGCTAATTGCCAGTCTCTGCCAATGGCATCTTTAATGTGAATATCAATTTTTGGGCCGTAAAATGCTCCGTCTTTTTCCTTAACTTCATATTTTATCTTATTAGCCTTTAAAGAGTTTTCTAAAGATTTTTCAGCTTGATCCCATAATTTCTTTTCTCCCATTGCTTTTTCTGGACGAGTTGCTAAATAGAAATTAGGAGTAAACCCAAATATCGAATAAAATTTATTTACTAAACTTAAAACTTTAGTTATCTCCTCTTGAACTTGCTCCTGTGTGCAATTTCCAGTGATAAATACTTTTCCATCTCTTCTTGCAACAAACGCACCCCCATCTATTGTAATATCCCAAACTTTTCCTGAATAAATTTGTTTTTGCACTTTACGCACATAATTTTGTTTTCTTTTAAATGAGATTAAGATAACAATTTGTGAATTTTGAGGAACATATTTTTTAGTTGAAGAAAAACCCAATCGCGTACACAATTCTTGAAAATCATCAGCCAATTCTTTATTATATCCGCAATAAAATCTTACTTGAACATACCCATTCTTGCTTCTTCTGGTTGTAGTCCCATCTCCTTCAACTAATGAATTAAAAAGCTTATTCAGTTGTTGATAAGAAGCCATCTCCAACAAAGACCTTGGTATTCTGTGAATTTTATCTCCGATCCAATTTGATATTTCTTTACCCGCTTTTACACCAAGATAAAAGATTGCTGATTCTTTATGCCCCTTTATCTTTTTCCTTAAGTAAATCTTTGATTCGGGAAATCGTCTTTTAATAGTTTTGACCATTGTCCTATATAGGCTCGGTTTGTTTGGATTGCTTGTTGCCTGAACAATAGTTAGATATCCTCCTTCCTTGCTTCTGTTACCGTCTGTGATTAACCAGCCAAGGATAGATAACAAATCCCAATCTATTTTACATTTACTATTTGTTTCTAATCTTCTTGGAGTGGGTATATAAATACCAGAGGGCATATCCCCAGCTTGGATAAATTTCCATTTAGAAAGTCCTTGTTTTCTATTGCTGAATGTTGTTCTAATTTTACATAGAACCCTATGCTCTGGTGTTATCAAACAGTCTAAAGCATCTTGATTTTTCAACCATAACATTTTACCCTTATAATCGTATTTTATAACTTTTTTGATTGGTTTTAATTTGCAAATATCTTTTTTTGTATCATATGAAAAGGCTAGTTCTCCCTCTTTAATTTCATTCATTGTTTTCCAACCAGATTGTGTTAATAATTCTGTTTTTTTGTCTAAGCAAAATATATGTGCATCATCCATTGTAATTTGTCTAACCCTAAACATCCCCCCTAATGCACCTGAAAGTTCATTTCTATGCAGTCTTCCAATTTCACTTAGTCTTATTGGTAAATCCTTATAGCTTCTCAATTTTGAAGAATAAACAATTGTTGCTTCAGGACAGTTCATTGGCTTGAGATAATAATTTTCTTTCTCTAAAGTTAGTTTAAACATATTATCTTTATAATGCTCAAGATGCCCTGATTGTTTAAATAAATCCTCTTTAACAACTATTGGCGTATTAATCTCTTCATATCCATAATCATGATGTATCTTTCTCCAATAATCTTCTAATTCATTAAATATTACCATTCCGTTTGGCAGCCAAAATGGTGCTCCTGGAGAATATTCATGAAAGAAAAATAATTCAAGATCTTTTCCTAATTTTCTATGATCCCTTTTCTCAGCTTCCTCTAATCTCTCAATATAAGATTTTAGATCTTGCTCAGTGTTCCACGCTGTTCCATATATTCTAGTTAACTGCTTATTTCTACTATCTCCTTTCCAATATGCTTTTGCTGTTTTTAATAATTTAAATGCTTTAATTTCAGAAGTATTTTTTAAATGTCCTCCTTTGCATAAATCATAATAATTCCCATGCTGATAAAACTGGACTTTTTCTCCAGGAATATCTTTTAATAAATCAAGCTTGTACGGCTCGTTTTTTAAAAATTCCAAAGCTTTTTTCCTCGGCATCAAAACTTTTTTAAAATCTAATTTCTTGTTAACAATTTCATGCATTCTTTTTTCTATTTTAACTAAATCCTGTTCTGTTATTTCAAGGTTGTCAAAGTCATAATAAAAGCCGTCTTCTATGCTTGGGCCTATTGCAAATTTAGCCTTAGAATATAATTCTTTTATAGCAGAAGCTAGAATATGTGCGCATGAATGTCTTAAAGCATCTAAATCCATACTTTTAGTTAAAATTAAGATTATTTAAAAGTTATCTCTTATATATTAAACGGATAAAAATTGGTATTTTTAAGCTAAAAATAGAAAAGTTTATATATTAGTTAAGTTACATTACCTTTATGAATCAATCTATAATAAACAAAATTGGAGATTTTAACAAAATAGAAGATATTCAAAATAAGCTAAAGATTAAAAGAGCTACAGCTATAAAATATATGCATTTGTTAAGAAAAAAAGGCTTAGTTAAAACAGAGTATGGAAGAAATAGAAAAAGGTTTTATAGAATCATCAAAGTAAAAAGTCCGATAGTGGGTAATGACAGTTTTTATCATCTCATTAATAAATATTCTCCGATGAAAATAGTTCTTAGGTATGATTATAGAATTTTTGGCAGAAAGGCTACCGTAGAAGAGGCGATTGTAAGGGCAATAGCTGAAAGGAATTTAAAAGTTATTTTAGCAAGTTTAGCCTTATTTAATCATGTTAAAAATTGGCCTTTATTATTAAGGCTAGCAAAACAATATAATGTAAAGAAAAAAATTGGGGCATTATATGAACTGACAAAAAGGTTTATGAGAGTAAGAAGAGTAGATAAAAGAACCTTAAATTCTTTATTAAAATCAAAAAACGAACCTAAATTTATAATTGATAATTTTAGGAGCAGAGATTTTAAAGATTTAGAAAAAAAATGGAAAGTTTATATCCCTTTCAATAAAGTTGATATAATGGAGTATGAACAATGGCGATAAATTTGGATAAGCAAAATGAATTATTTTCCGATATGGGTAATAGATTAAAAAATAGGGTAGAAGGCTATGTAATTGGTGGAAGTGCAATGATGTATCATGGTGCTAAACCCGAAACAAAAGACATAGATATTGTCTTTACAAACGAAAAAGATCAAAGGGAAATAGTTAATATCCTAAAAGATTTTGGTTTTAAAGAAAGACCAACAAGATTAGTCTATATAAAAAGATTAGAGCATTTAGAAAAAAGAAGTCCTATAATGCTGCAAAAAGAAGATGCAAGAATAGATTTATTCAATAAAAAAATCATATGTTTTTATTTAACAGAGAATATCGAAAACAGAGTTAAAGTTTTTCTTGAATTTAATAACCTGATTGTTAAAGTTATAAGCCCGGAAGATATAATATTATTAAAATGTGCCACTGAAAGAGCCGGTGATAAAATAGATGCCTTAGAATTAATAAAATTATTTAAGATTAATTGGAACATTATTATTAAAGAAAGTTTAGAGCAAACCAAGCTCGGAGAAAATATATTTCCAGTATATCTTTATGATTTTTTATTAGAACTAAAAGAAGATTTAAAGGCTGAAATTCCGAATGATATATTAAAAGAATTAATGAAGATATCTAAAAAAGAACTTATAAAGAAATTAAGAAAATAGCTTTCAGTTAAAACTCGATTTAAGGTAATTTTCTTTGAAAACTGAAAATGCCCAAATTGGGATCAGTAGCAAGTTTTTATTATCAATCTTTTTCTTTTCAAAAATATCTTTTGTTAGGATAATTATATTTTTTAATTTAAACTCGTATAAAAATTTAATTATATTAGCTAATTCTGGAGTCTCATATTTAACTTCGATAGGCATTATTTTTCCTTTTATCTTCAAGATGATATCTATCTCATATTTATTCCTATAATAATTAATTGCATTAGTCTCTATAACAGCAAAGTTTTCAACTATTTTTTCCATATTTTTATTAAAATAAAAATTGTCCATAAAAATAAGGGAAATTGAGGTATTCTTTAAGTATGCTTTTCTCATTTTTCTCGAAGATGTTAAAAAATTAGTCCTGTAATTTGATATAAGCTTAATAAGCATTGAATATTCCAAATAAAAAAAGTAGTCTATTATTGTTTTTTTACTTTTTTTAAGATCTCTGCTTAAAGCATCGTAATTTATTATTAAACCCGGGTTAGTCGCTATCATCCCGATAAGAGTCTTTAGAAGTTCATAATCTTTTATTCCAAATTCCTGGGGTAAATCTTTATAAATTATTTGATCAACTACATTATTTTTTATATAATTTTTAATTTTTTCTTCATCTTCTTCATTTAATAATTCTGGGAACCCGCCTTTCCTTAAATAATCATTGAAATATGGGATCATTTTATTATTAAGTAACTCTAATTTTTTGAATTCTGGTTTAATAGACTTCCATTCCAAAAACTCTTTAAAACTCAAAGGTTCTAAAATAAAATCGAATATTCTCCCAGCTAGTGTCTCTTTTGCATTTTTACTTAAATTAATAGAGGCTGATCCAGATATTACAAATTTTATATTTGGATAAAGATCATAATAAATCTTTATTTTATTTTGCCAATTTCTGCATTTTTGAATTTCGTCTATAAATATATAAATTTTTTCGGAATCTAAATCTTTTTTTAAAATCTTTTCGTTGTAAGTCTTAATCATATCTTCAAAATCCGCATTTTCTTCATCAAAAGAAAAATATAGAATAGAAGTTTCTTTGACGCGGTTATCTAAAAGATCCTGAACTAACTGGTATATCAAAGTTGTTTTCCCAACCCTTCTAAGGCCTGTTATTAATATGATTTGCCTATTTTTTATATAATTCATTATATTATAAAAAATCGGTCTTTTAAATTTTTTTAATAAACTTTCTTTTACGTTTTTAATTGTCCACCAATCATTAAACTTAATTAATTTGTCTAATTCCATATTAGTTTAATGCAATACCCTAATATTTAAACTTTTCGTTTATTGAAATATACGAATATTTCAAGTAATGTTTTAAGAGAATTAATTAAAATTTTAGAGAAAAAATTAAAGAAGTAAATTAAAGCATCTAAATCCATACTTTTAGTTAAAATTAAGATTATTTAAAAGTTATCTCTTATATATTAAATAGGCAAAAATCGAAAAGTTTTTATAGAAGTAGGAAATTCCTACAAGTATGAAAGAATTAATAAATGTTGGGGAAAAAGGACAAATTGTAATTCCTAAAAATATCAGAGAAAGTTTTAGAATTAGAAAAGGCACTAAATTATTAATTAAGGGCGATAACAAAAAAATAATTATTAAGCCAGTAAGATTAGATGAAAAACATTTATTCTTGCTACTTAGCGAGTCTTCTTTAAAAAAAACATGGAACAATAAATATGATGAAAGGTGGGATGATGTACTCTAAAGGAGACATAGTTATAATAAAATTCCCTTTTTCTAATTTGATAGATGCCAAAAAGAGGCCAATGTTGGTTATTGCTGGAAGAGACGATGACATTATAGGTTGTGCAATAACCAGCAATCCAGAAAGCGATGGCATTTTATTAGAAAATTTTCAAGAAGGAAGTTTGCCTTTGAAGAGTAAAATAAAATATTGGCAAATAAATACATTCTTAAAAAGTTTGGTTATAAAAAAGGCTGCAAGAATATCTAAAGAGACTCATAAAGAATTGATAAATAAAATAAATGACTTAATTAAGATTTAGGATAAAAGAGGATTAAAAGGCTGAAATTCCTGATAATGTTTTTAAAAAATCAAATAAAACGAAGGCTTTATATACTTTCAATCTATGATAGTTATCAAATATGATAACTTTAACTAATCAAAAGTTTAGAATTAATCGAATTAAGTTAATTAAAGAATTAGAAAAATATCCTCTATTTAACACAAAAATTATCAAGGATATTATTAAAAAAGACCGTAAATATGCCAAATTAGTTTTATATCGGCTTAAAAAAGATGGATTAATTATAAAAATAGAAAAAAATGCCTATACATTATATAACGATTCAGTTTTAATTGCAGGCAATCTAGTCTGGCCCTGCTATCTATCATGCTGGACTGCTATAAGGTATTATAATTTAACAGAGCAATTGCCAACAACGTTGTTTGTAGTTACACCAAGATCACGAAATAGAAATTTAATAAATTTTGAAAATACAAAGATATATTTTATAAAAACAAAACCAAAATTTTTTTTTGGATTTAAAAAAGAAAATTATAATAATTTTACAATTTTTATTGCAGAACCAGAAAAAGCATTAATTGATTCTGCTTTGTATAAAAAAATATCTTTTTCTGAAATAAGTTCTATAATAAAAGAGAATAAAAAAAAGATTAATAATCAAAAATTAATATCTTACTTAATAAAGATAAATAATAAATCTTTAATTAAAAGATTTGGCTATCTGCTTGATAAAATGAATTTAGATTATTATAGTAAATTAAAAAGATTTATAGATGCAAAATACATAGATATAGATTATGCCAAGCCTGAAAAAGGGAGTAAAGATAAAAAATGGAGGATTATAGAAAATGCTGACTTATAACGAACTCAATAGAATATCTTCATTTAAAAATTTGTCTTTAATTAATGCGGAAAAAGATTACCTGCAAGATTTAATATTATTCAGCATTTATTCAAAAATTGGAAAGGACCTTGTATTTAAAGGCGGAACCGCCCTATATAAGTTATATAGCCTAAATAGGTTCAGCGGGGATTTAGATTTTACATTAATCAATGGCATTGATATCAAAAAAATAGCAATGAGAATTATTAATGATTTAAAATTATTGAACATAAAAGGCAGCTTAAAAGAAATAAAGGAATATGGAAATCAAAAGAATGTTAGATTGATATTTAAAGGTCCATTGTATAAAGGCGACAAAGAATCGCAATGCTTTATTCCATTAAATATAAGCTTAAGGGGGGGCGTTATTTTAGAACCAAGAAGAGAATTAATCCATAGCATGTATAAAGAAATTCGTGATTTTTATGTATTCTCTATAGACGAGAAAGAGCTTTTAGCAGAAAAACTTGTAGCTATTTTGAATAGAGACAAACCAAGAGATGTTTATGATTTCTGGTTTTTATTAAAAAGGGGGGTAAACTTAGATATGAAAATAATTGATAAAAAGTTAAAATTTTATGATATAAATTTTGTTTATGATAAATTTATTAATTCGATTAGGAATAAGAAAACTTTATGGGAAATTGATCTTAAAAACCTAATAATCGGAGAATTGCCAAAATTTGAAAATGTTATAAAAGAAATTGAAGATTGTCTTAATAAATAACCTTTCTAAAATTCAATAGGTTATAATTATCATTTTTGATAATAATACTTAATTGTTTTTTAAAGGAATTAAAAGAGGATTTAAAGCTAATATTCATACAAGTGTTTTAAAAGAATTAATGGAAATTTCTGAAAAAGAATTAGAGAAAAAGTTAAGGAAATAAGATTTAGTATGTTATAATAAGGATAATCTAATGAACATAAGTCCTGCTATCTTGGCACTGGCCTTCTTCTTCAATTGTGCTATAACCAGAACCATAACCGTTAGGCCAACGCGCCCTACATGCTTCATTACAACTAGTATAACTTTCTAAACGAGTTTCAATACAAGAATATGCACTTATTTGAGATCCAGTTGAATAAGAATACACTAAAATTGGAGCCCTAGCACAAAGACAAATTGATACGGATGGATTTACGCCAATGAGATCTTTTGGATAAAAGCTGTAAATATTTCCATCACAATCTATATCCAAAGGAGAAGTATGTAGATAATTGGAATTTCTATATCTTCTATTATCATTATCCTCACAATCGTAATTCACCGAGTTAGAATTTATTGTAACCTGACCAGAGGTCGTAGTTAATCCCTGTCCATCTATGACCGTAGTATAAGCACCATAAGTTCCAGCGGGGTTATAACCATCCCCATCAGCATCGGGGGCATTTTGTGTTTTTGTTAAAGTTAATGATTTACCTGTCCCTAAATTTAAATTTCCATCAACCGTTGCTACACCAGAAGATTCAGATATTAGTGAATCCCCCAAGGAATTTACCGAAATAAATTTAGATAATTTTCCAACAGTTCCAATTGCACTAACCCCTAAAGGGGGCCAAGCACTATTACAAACTCCGTCTAAACATAAAGATTTTCCTGTATCTAAGTTTAAATTATCATAAACAGTTATTGAAGGAACATTTTTACCCTTAATTGCAGTTGTCCATAAAGTATCATGGCTTTGCTCACCATTCCAATTGGAGGCAATTACAATTCCAACTCCGATAATAATTAAAAACATTAATAAGAAATATAAATGCTTTTTTTCAAAATTTATTACTATCTTCATTTTGCCTCTTTTTCTTTAATTTACAATAGAAAACATATTTATATACCTTTCCATAAACTATTTATACTAGTTTTAATGTTATTATTACCATGAAGTTTAGAATAATATTATTAACAGCAATATTTTTAATATTTTTAAGTTCAGCAAATGCTGAAATAAAGGTTCTGACAACAGTTAATGATATTTACAACATAAATGAAAAGATCCCTCTGCAGGCTGAATTAAGCTATTCTCAAGAGCAGCAAGGCTATATAAAAGCAAACATAAACTGCATTAACAAAGATTTAGATTATTATGTAACGCCATTTAATATTAAAACTTCAAAACAGCAGATAAATATCCCTGAATTAGTTTTAACAAAAGATATGATTGGCAAATGCAGCTTAAACATATTTTTAACAGATTTGAATAACAATCTGCTTGATCAAGCCTTAATCAGCTTAATTGATGTAAGTGATAAATTAAATTTAGATGTAACTTTAAGCGATTATGAAATCGATCCTGGAAAAATACTTGCAGTAAAAGGCACTGTAAAAAACATAAGAAACATTCCTTTGGATAAAAGCTTTTTAAGAATTACTTTAGACAATAATGAATATGATTATGAATTAAACCTTCCTGATTTCAGCCAAGAGCTAACTTTGGATCAAAAAATAAAATCAGGAAAACACACGGTAAAAGTCAATGTTAATGATGATTACGGAAATAACGCAGAATCCCTATTAGAATTTAATGTCATTCCAAAAGCAGTTGAATTAAAGAATGTAATGAACAAATTAGAATTTTTGCCTGAAGAAACAATTGAAATTACATCTTTATTGTCAGACCAAGCAAATGATTTAATAGAAAATGAAGCCCAGATAAGATTATTTAATCCTAAGAATAATTATATTACTCAAGGATACGGAAAAATAGTTTATGTTTTGCCGAGAGAAGCTCCTCCAGGAACATGGGCAATTAGAACAGTTGGATACGGCTTTAATATAGAAAGCAAATTTATAGTAAAAGAAGTTAAAAAAATAGGCTTCTCAATAGAGAACGGAAAATTATATATTGATAATTTAGGAAATGTGAATTACCAAGATACAATTAAGATTAGCACTGATGAAGAAGAATTTTCAAGTTATGCTGATATTATTCCAGGAGAAACAAAAGAAATTGACTTATCAAAGAAATTAGGGCAGGGAACTTATGATTTAGTTGTAAGCACTTCTTCTGAAAGAGAAAAATTTTCCCGGGTTAATGTCCCCAAATCGGAAGACCCTCTTTATTTGACAGGACTTACAGCAAAAAAGGTTACAAATAATTTATTGGGAAAACCATACTTATTAATTTTATTAATAGCCTTAATATTAGCAACTATCTTCTTGTTCAATAGAAATAAAAATCTTCAGAGAATGAAAAGAGAAAGAGAATTTCAATTAGGAAATGTCCAGCTTCAAAAGATAAGGAATGAAAAAAATGTAAGCTTTAAGCCTAAAAAATTCTCTGAGATGAGTAATGAAGAAATGCAGGATTATAGAAAGCAGATATTAAAAAGCATGAAAGAAGAAAAAAGCAAGGAAGAAAACCAGGGTTACCAGTATAAACCTCCAAAAGAAGGAAAAGGCTTATTTAGCATGTTTGATTAAAAGATAAATTTAAATAAATTTCTAGGAATATTAGCTAAAAACGATAAGAACGGACATCAGTTGATAGAGGAGTTATATAAAAAAGGGATATTCAGACAAAAAGATACTTTAAACCATTTTAAAGAGCCTTATTCATTTATATATAAAGCTTTCGGTTGTAGAATAATATACGAAAGATTTATATATTATAAAAGTATATAGTAAATATGCCAATTGTTAATATAACTAAAAGGGGGTTTAAATGCGAAAGATGTTCTCACGAATGGATACCGAATGATATAAAAACAGAGCCGATAGTATGCCCTTCTTGTAAAAGTCCTTATTGGAATAAACCTCGTATAAATAAGAAAAATGGAAAAAAAAGATAAAACATTAAATATTTCAAATGAAAGAACTTGTAATTGCCCCCATAATCATATTAATTGCTTAACTGCAAAAGAATGGATGCACCATCAGGTGGCTCTATGGGAATTCTTTTATGAAAAAAGAGATATACGAGACAAAGAAATACACCCTGCTGTTTTCCCGATAGCTCTACCAAAAAAGTGTATCCAATTATTTACACATAAAGGCGAGATTATTTTAGACCCCTTTGCTGGTGTTGGGACCACATTAGTTGCTTCAAAAGATTTAGATAGAAATGCAGTTGGATTTGATTTAAAAAAAGAGTATGTAAATTTTTCAAAAAAAAGGTTAGAACAAGAGAAATTAGAAGGCTCTTCAAAACAAATAATGATTAATGATGATTCAATAAATATACCAAAATATCTAAAAAAAGAATCGGTAGCACTTTGTGTTACTTCTCCACCTTATGCAAATATGTTAAATAGAAAAAGACTTAATAAAAGTCTAAGGGGTAATTTAAGACAAAATAAAAATTATATGAAAATTCAACAATATTCTGATAATCCAAGAGATTTGGGAACTATGGAACCAAAAGCATATGCCAACGCTTTAGGAGAAATTTATAAGGAAATCCTACCATTACTTAAACATAAAGCACATTGTATTATCAACATTACAGATTTATGGTGGGAAAATAAAAGAATTCCTTTACATATTTACGTTATAGAAGCGTTAGAAAAAGCAGGTTATGAGTTAAGAAATACAATTATTTGGGATAGAAGAAACCTTGTTAATGGAGCAGGAATTTTTGGATATCCAAACAATTACATAACGTTAGGAACTACTTTTGAATACATTTTAGATTTTTGGAGACCGCCTAAATAAAGCCATTTGTTACAAATTTTTTCATATCCGAAGCTAGTTCCGTATTCGCTTTAAATCTTTTAGTTTTATTCTTAATTAATTTTAAGGTTTCCGAAGGAACATAACAATAGCCACCTGTTTTTTTACAATGTTTGTCTATCAATTCTATATTAGATTCTGTAAATTCTGAAGGGTCATCAAAAAAGCCGACCATACTATCGCCATCAAAGGCTAAACCCCTCGTTCCTCTTTCTCTTAATTTAACGTTTTTTACTTCGACCCTATGTTTTCTAACTGAATTATCTATGTTAGGATAATATATTCTAAAATCTGTATTTTCCCCTTTTCCAAGATAATCAATCCTTAATCTTAAGCCAACTTTATTTAATTCTCTTTCAACACAAAGTTCAGCTAAATTTCCAGAAATTACTTGAAATGTTTGACTAACACGTCTTGATACTTCTTCCATAAAATTGCTATATTCTATTTCATTTGCAATAATTGGTTTTAATAATTCTTCTTTAATTTTTTGCTTAATCTCATTCGGTATTTTTTCTAAATCCTTATTTGAAAGAAGTTCATTTATTCTATTTTCATAATAAATAGCCCTATATTTTTTCATTAATTCAAAGGTTTTAGAATGTAATTGGTTAATATCAAATTTTGGGTTTATTTTTTCTGCATTTTTCAAAATTTCTATAGCTGATTGGATTAAACCTTTTGGCATAAAAAAGCAAAGAAAAACTACTTTTTAACCCTTTCTAAAACACCCTTTAAATTAACAATATAAATTAAATTAGTGCTTTTTTATTAATTTATCAAAAAAAGATTTGCTTTTATTTTTTATGGGAAAAATACTTTTATCCTGCCTTGAATTGCCGTAAGATTCAAAAAAAGTTAAAGTATTAATGTCGTAGCGTTTTTTTTCTTCTGGTTTTTCATTAGAATATCCTAAAGCAAGAACAGCAAAAGGCTTGATGTTTTCTGGAACATTTAAAGCTCGTTTTAGCATACCTTCGTCAAATGCTGAAATAAAGCATGAATCAATATCCAAAGATGCAGCAGTTATTAAAATATTGCCGGCAGCTAATGTACAATCCTGTATAGAATATAACTCTGCCCTTTCCTTATAATATTTTTTTAAATGCCCTATATCTCCTAAAATAATAATATGCAATGGCGCTTGAACCATCCATTTTTGCTGTAAACACGCGGTTGCAATTTCTTCTCTTTTGCTTTCCTCTTTTACTATAACAAATCTCCAAGACTGTAAGTTTCCTGCATTCGGAGCTAAAATAGCGTTATTCAATAACTCGCTAATTTTATCATCATCTATATTCTTATTAATATAAGACCTGCAGGAATATCTTCTTTTAAGAGTTTCGTTAAGGTTCATTTCAAAACATTTAAATTAATGAATTATTTAAAGATTTCTATGATATATAATGAATTAGTAAAGGTTTATCTTAATTTAGAAAGGACAACTAAAAAGCTTGAGAAGACAGATATTTTAACAGAGTTCTTAAAAAATGTAAATAAGAATGAGATTAAAGACATTATTCATTTGCTGCAGGGAAAGGTTTTCCCAGAATATGATGAAAGAAAGATAGGAATGAGCTCAAGATTAATATTAAAAGTAATCTCAATTTCAACAGGAATAAACCAGGAAAAAGTTGAAATGTTATGGAAGGATATGGGTGATTTAGGAAAGACAGCAGAAGAATTAATCAAGAAAAGACAGCAGTTAACATTGGCAAGAGAAGAATTAAGCATAAAAAAGGTTGTTCAAAACATAACAAAATTAGCTGAATTCCAGGGAGAAGGAACAGTGGACAAAAAAATAAAATTAATTTCAGAATTATTAAATTCAGCTGAGCCTGGAGAAGCAAGATTTATAGTATCCACAATATTGGAAGAATTAAGGATAGGAACAGCCGAGGGAATAATAAGGGATGCTTTAGCCAAAGTTTTTAGTATAAATGCTGATGACGTAGAAAAAGCTTACAATATAACAACAGATTATGGGGAAGTCGCTGAAATATTAAAAGAATATGGTATTAAAGGTTTGGAAAAAGTTTCTATTAAACCAGGAATTCCGATTAAGTCAATGTTATCTGTTCTGACCTCAAGCATAGAAGAAGCATTTGAATCTCTTGGCAAACCAGCACAATTTGAAAATAAAATAGATGGATTTAGGATACAATGCCACAAGATTAATGAAAGAACATTTAAAATTTTTACAAGGAATTTAGAAGATGTTACTATTCAATTTCCGGATATTGTCAAATATATAAAAAATAATGTAAAGGCTAGAGAATTTATATTGGATGCAGAAGCTGTAGCATATGATAAAAAAAATAAAAAGCATCTTCCGTTTCAAAATATTTCTCAGAGGATTAAAAGAAAATATGATATACAAGAATTAGCTGATAAATTTCCTGTACAGGTAAATATATTTGATTTAATTTACTATAATCATACAAATTTAATGAATGTTCCATTAAAAGAAAGGAGAGAGATACTGGAGAGAATTGTTAATGAAAAAAAAGATGAAATAGTTTTAACAAATAAAACAATTACAGATGATGAAAAAAAAGCTGAAAAGTTTTTTAATGAAACCTTAAAGCAGGGCGATGAAGGCATAATGATAAAAAACCTTGATTCATATTACATTCCAGGAAGATATGTAAATGGATGGGCAAAATTAAAAAATATTTTAGAACCCTTAGATTTGGTTATTGTAAAATCTGAATATGGAAATGGAAAAAGATCCAAATGGATAACAAGTTATACTATGGCATGTAAAAATAAAGAGGATTTATTGGAAATTGGGAAAGTAAGCACAGGGGTTAAAGAAAAAACAGAAGGACTAACTTATGAGGAAATGACAAAATTATTGAAGCCATTAATTTTGCATGAAAAGGGAAAAGAGATTATTGTCAAGCCTAAAATTATTCTTGAAATTGCATATGAAGAAATCCAGAAAAGCCCAACTTCCTCTTCAGGTTATTCATTAAGATTTCCAAGAATATTAAGAATCCGCAATAAAGAAAAAACATTAAATGAGATTAATACAATAAAAGACGTCGAGAAAATTTATAATTCTCAACGAGGGAAGAAATAGTAGTGTAACTGCAAAACAACAATATTTATATATAACCTAGTTTTCCTAGTATAAAGTAATAACTAAATATTACTTGGTTAAAATAAAAAAAGAGGGGGTATATCCTAGGAGGGATCAATAATGATTGTAAAAGAGGATTTTTTAAACAAGCTAAGACAATATTTTGCTTTAAATTTATATGAAGCAAAGATATGGACTGCGCTGCTTTCTAGAGGAGTTTCAACTGCAGGGGAACTAGCAGATATAGGAAATGTCCCAAGGTCAAGGGCATATGATATTCTTGAATCTTTAGAGAAAAAAGGCTTTGTTGTTATGAAATTAGGAAAGCCGATAAAATATATTGCTGTAGATCCCAAAGAAGTCATAATAAGAACACAGAGATTAATGAGGGATAATGCAGAAGAGCATGTTAAAAGACTAGATGAATTAAGAGGGACAGAAGTTATCAAAGAGCTTGATTTATTGCATAAACAAGGGATAGAGTTTATTGAACCGACAGATTTAGCAGGAGCAATAAGATCAAGGCATAATATCTATTCACATGTCGACCAAATGGTCAGGGGAGCAGAAAAATCAGTTGTTTTAATGACAACAAGCAGGGGTTTAGCCAAAAAAGCTGAAATACTCAGGCCAGTATTTGAAAAATTAAGGAAGAAAGGCGTTAAAATAAGAGTAGCTGCTCAAATAAATAAGGAAAATATTGGGATTGCTAAAGATTTAAGCAAAGTTGCTGAAGTAAAGCATGTTGATAAGATAAGTGCCAGATTCTGCTTGGTTGATGGAAAAGAATTAACGTTTATGGTAATGAACGATGATAATGTTCATCCAAGCTATGATGTCGGAGTATGGGTAAATGCGCCTTATTTTGCAAATGCCTTAGAAGGAATGTTTGATTTGGCATGGCAGGAAATGAAGCCTTTAAACTCTGTTAAAGGTTAAAAATGTCATTTATAGAGTACCAACATTTAGAGATAAAGAGAAGTTACTTATTAGATGAAGGAGAACTCAATAAATTGAGAAAAACATTAATAGAAAGCTATTGTAATTTGTCTCAAGGAATTTCTGAATTTGGATTAGACAAACCAAAAGGCCTAGAAAAATTGGTCAAATAATTTTTCTTTTTTTATTTATCTATAACTTTTATATTTTTAATTTTTTTAAAATCTTTATCAAATGTTGCAATATCCTTGATTTTTAATAAACTTAAAATTGCCAGATTAGTAAAATCAGTAAAGCTCATTTTTAAGCCATATTTTTGAAATAGCTCCCAAGCCCTCTGGAAAATTTTTCTATTTACTTTTAATATCCTAATTTTGCTCTTTATAATCTCCTTGCCTGTTTCTATTGCAGTGTTTTTAGATTTTTTCTTTAGCAAAGTTACAGTTATCAGCTCATTAAAAATATAATCAGAAATAATTGCATCCCCATAACTTGAATTTTCTATTCTCTTTAAGACTTGTCTTGCTAAAATGTGATTTTTATCGGCCTCGTTAAAATATGCTATCAACACATTAGAATCTATAAGGATCATTATTCAACCGCCATATAATATTTTATCGACTTCTTCGCTGGTATTCTCCGTTCCCTTGCCCCAGTTGCTGGTTTTCATGGTTAAAAGGCTCTTCTTAGAAATTTCTTTATCCTCATTTAAAAATTCCATCATAACCATGGTTAAAGCTTGCCCTAATTTCATGTGTTTCTTTACAGCCAATGCCTTAAAATCATTAAACACTTCTTTGTTTACATCCCTTATGCTTATTTGTTTTTCTACCATATGTTTTACATGTTATACATGTTTATAAATCTTTCTTTTATTTCTTTTATTAGCTCATCTGCAATTAACGGATTTAAAATAATCTTGCCATCAAATTTATTTTTAATATTTTCTAAGCTGCTGGTCTTTACAACAGCATAGCTGTATTCGCTTGGAAGATTAACTAAATTTATTTTTATTCCATAAGAATATTTCTCAAGTAATTTTAAATCAAAATTATTTTTATTAATAATCTCTAAGGAACATCCTCTCTTCAGCATTAATATCCCTGCCAATAAATCATTTTTATTTTCTATTATTAAGGTAATTAAGCCTTCAACCCCGACAGGAAGTCCTTTTAATCCCTCATATCTTTCATTAAACAAATAAGCAAAATTCATTATCTCGATTCCAATGTTTGATTCAGGCTTAATTAAATTTACATTGGCTTTTTTTTCTTTTATTATATATTCTCCCAATAATCTGTTTAATTCTTCAGATGTTAAGCTAAATTTTTTATTTAATCTCTTGCTAGAAATTCTAAAACTGCCTTTTTTATACAAATCAAGAGAAATTTTTTTTATTTTTTCTAAATTTAGATCAGTTTTTATGGCCGGGGAAAAAGAACTTATGCCAAAAACATCTTTTAATGGCAAACATCTGTCTTGAGTATTGATGATAATCCTTCCAGAATATCTTGTTATAGAATTATATTTAATATTATTTTTATCCAAGCAGTCTTTAATATTATTTATTAATTTTTTTTCAAAATATCCTCTATTTAATCCCTTGATTCCAATTTCCCCATACCTTACCAAAACAGAATTTATTTTTTCCATGCTTTGATCCAAGGTTCAAGTTTATGATAAAGAATAATGGCTCCTGTAATTACGCCCATGCTTCCAAATGCCTGATCTAATAAGCTGTCTAATCTAATATCCTGGAATTTATCAAAGAACATCTGCGTTCCAAATATTTGATCATTAAAATACTGGAATTGTTCCCATAATACAACACAAAAAATTAAGGCAAAAAATAAAGTAAATGCAATTATATTCAATTTGTTAGGCATTTTATAATCTTTATATTTAATGATATATGATGTAACACCAATAAGCAAAGTGTACAAAGTTAAGTTTAAGTAATGTGAAAAGCTGTCAAAATCAATATCTATATTTTTTAATCCTAACGGCATTCCTGCGCTTGTTATTAATAATACAAGAATTAATAATTCATAAAAATAAACAATATTATAATAATATTCATCCTTAAAGTATAGATTGTATAAGATCCTTGGAAGCAGTAGTAAAATAGGAGTAATGATTAACCATGTAAAAGCTAAGTAATATTCTTTTTGAAATAATTTTATTATTCCAAGCATAATAATGATTATAATGCTTAAATGATAAATCAGTCTAAAATATTTCATAATTATTGATAAAGGGCTAATTTTATAAACGTTACTTTACAAGCATAAATTATATGAAAGAAGTAAAGCACATTAAGATTATTAAGAATATGAAAATAAGTGAATTAGTCAAAGAAATGCAAAGTTCAGGGGTAATGCAGGCAGGAAAATTGGCCTTAGCAGTCGATATTTTAGAAGAGATGATAAAGGATAAAGAATGCAAGATATTCTTTGGATTAGCCGGGGCAATGGTTCCTGGAGGAATGAAGCAGATTATTATTGACTTATTAAATGAGAAATTAATAGATGTTCTTGTTGCGACAGGAGCAAATTTAACTCATGATTTGGGAGAATCTTTAGGGTATAAACATTATCAGGGAAATGAGTTAATGAATGATAAAGAATTAAGGAATAAAGGCTATGATAGAATTTACAATAGTTTAATGCCAAATGATATTTATATAAAGCTTGAAAAATTCGTAAAAGATAATTTCAATGAATTAAGCAAATGTGAAACAATAAAAGAATTCTTGTGGAAACTCGGAGAAAAAGCTCCTGAAAACACAATATTGCATGCTTGTTATAAAAACAAAATTCCTGTATTTTGCCCTGCAATAGCAGATTCAGGAATTGGATTAATCGTATGGGGGCAAATATCCCAAGGAAAAAAGATTAATGTAAATGCTTTTGAAGATTTAAAAGAAATCTTGGATATAGCCTGGACAAGCAAAAAATGCGGGGTATTCTATATTGGGGGAGGGGTTCCTAAAAATTTCATTCAGCAGGCAATGCAGTTATCTCCAACAAAGGCAAGTTATGGAGTGCAAATAACAACTGACTCGGAACATTTTGGCGGAAGTTCGGGAGCGCCTTTAAGAGAAGGGATATCCTGGAATAAAATGAGTGAAAAAGCTAAATTTGTAGATTTAAAATTAGATGCAACTATTGCTCTTCCTATAATTTATGCTGCTTTAAAAGACAAAATTTAAATAATTATGTATTTAAGATATTTAAATAATATGGAAATCTTATTAAAAACAGGAAAAGTTGAGGTTCCAAAGGGTATTAGTTTAGAAGGTAAATTAGAACCTTTAAAAATGTCTAAAAATGGTCTGGTTAATTTTAAAGGTGAACCTGTTACAGTTACAAAGGAAAGTGATCCTAAAAGATTATCTAAAGTGTATAAAATTCCAGAATGGGCAAATGCATATAGAACGTATATGCAACAAGGTTCTAGCTTAACTGATCTCGCTATTAACGCTGAGAATTATATTGCAATAAAATATTACCGAATTAAACAATAAATTTAAATAATAGTTTTACTTTCTAATACAAAATTGTCTTGAAGAGGTGGAACATGAAAAAAAAGAAGAGTCCTATGTCTAACAAAAGCAAAAAAGACGATAAAAAGAAAAAAAAGGAATATTACAATAAAAAAGAATATTATGACAAAGAAGAGGAAGAAGCAGAAGAAGAGCCGGAATTACAGGAAGAAGAGCCAATCGAAGAGGAAGAAGAATGGTAATTATTTCAAAAACCTTGGTTTATGATCTTCGTTATTAAAATTTTTAATTTCTTTTATTTTTATTGGTATTGTAATTCTTGAGTTTAATGCATTTAAAGAATAAGGCAATCTTATTAACCTTATTTTTCCATAGCTGACCCATGGGTCTATTTTATACCCTAGCAGTTTTTTATTTAAACTATTTCTTTCTTCTAATGTTAGTTTGTAGGCTTTTTTATCAAGAACATGAACATGGCAACCCCTTCCAGAATAAACTATTTTTATATTATTAAACTGTTTTTTTAATTCTTTATATAATTTAAGCCCATATTGCAAAGATAAATTAATGCATGTCTTGCAGTATTTTGGAAAGAATTTTTTGCCGCAATCAGGGCATTTAATATTCTCAGGATCAACATCAAAAGCTAATTCCTGGCCAATAAAGTTTTTAGAACTAAATGCATTTTGAAAATTAAAATCTTTTAAGCATTTATATGGATTCTTGTAAATATTTCTATCGTAATAAACATCTTCTGGAAGATATTTTATTAACTTATTTTTTAATTCTTTTAAGGTTAAGTTTGGCTTGAAGAATAATAATTTTTTTATTTTATTTTTATCTTTAATAATTTTAGTTTCTGTTCCTTCATCAATGACAAAAAATTGGGGTTTATAAGGCAATAATTTTAGCCATGAAGCAATTTTTTTTAAATCAAATTCTTTTTCATAAAATTCTTTTCTGTCTTTTAATGAGGATTGTTTAAACATCTAAAGTAGAAAGGAAAAGAAGTATTTAACATTTACTCCAACCACAATTATAGCAAACTACGCAACTCGTTGTGTGTTCGGCTTGTTCACCGCACTGTGGGCAGGGAGATGTTATTTTTTTGTGTCCTTCATAAGACGCGCTAGACATAGTTTCTTTTTTCTTTTCTAACTTTTCATTACCATTTTTTTTGCTAATAAGATAATCTTCAATTATTTGGCCTAACGCATCAGGAATAGAATAAATTTTTCTGTTCTCTCCGGCAAATACAACGTCGGGCCCAGCAATTCCTTTTAGCTCATTTACAACCTCCATAGGATCTACATTAGACCTAAATGCCAAGGACGCAAGCCTGCTAATTGCTTCTGCTTGTGCAGCTCCTTCTCCCCCAGCTTTTCCAATTGCTGCAAATACTTCACATAAACCAAATTCATCTTCACCAAAAGTTACATACATATGTCCTTTAGAGGTTTTTGTCCTCTCTGTGTAACCAATAGTGCGAGTTGGTCTTTTTCTTGGGTGTATGTAGCCGTTTCTACCCATTATTTTATTTTCTAAAGAATCATTTTTTTTATTTGCAAAACCCTCTGTTTTCATAACTCCTTCTCTGCTACCCTCCCTATAAACTGTAACTCCTTTTAATCCCTGTCTCCATGCTTGCATATAAATATCGGCTATAGTCTCCATAGAAATATCTTCCGGTAAATTTATAGTTGAACTTATTGCACTATCGACATATTTTTGGATAACACTTTGCATTTTAACTCTAAAATAAGGATCTATATCATGTGCTGTAACAACATAATCGGGTAAATTTTCTTCAGTTCCAAATAATTTTCTAATTAACGGGTGCATTACTTTATACTCTTGCGTTTCGCCCCTGCTACCTGTTGGTTTTTTCACATTTCTTCTAGATTTTATAGAAAATATTGGTTCTATCCCAGAACTACTTTGAATGACAATTGAACCTGTCCCAACAGGAGGTACTGTTACTATAGTTCCATTACGTATTCCATATTCTTTAATTTTATCTTGCATTTCTTCTGGTAAAGACTGCACAAACTTACTTTGTGAATAACCTTCCCAATTAAATAATGGAAATCTTCCTTTTTCCATTGCTAGATCTATTGATGCCCCATATGCAACATCTCTTATAGTTCTCATTAATTTTTCTGCAACTTCAATTCCTTTTTCAGAATCATATCTTACTTTCATTTTTACTAGAGCATCGCCTAAAGCTGTTACCCCTAAACCAATTCTTCTATCTCCGTTGACGGCTTTTCTAATTTTTCCAAGAGCATGATTCTCAAGATTGTATGATATAATATTATCCATAAATCTTATGGCAGTTCTAGCTGTTCTCTTAAGTTCAGAAAAGTTAAAATTCCCATTATCGTCTACAAATAATGCAAGATTAAGGTTACCTAGATTACATGCCGTATACTTTGCAAGAGGTTGTTCTCCGCATGGATTTGTTGAAGATAAAGGATTTGCATACTCTACATTATGATAAGCTTTCATTGTGTCCCAAAAGATAATTCCGGGTTCTGCAGAGGCGTGTGCATTTTTAATAATTTTAAGCCATAAATCTTTTGCTTTTACTTTTCTCTCAACTCTAGAAAGTTCTTTATTTTGCGGATCTTTATTCTCCCAATATAAAGTGTAATCTTCATCTGCTTCAACTGCCCTCATGAAATCATCCGTTACTAACGTAGAGATATTAGCATGTTCTACTTTTTTTCTTTTAGGGTCATTCTTTATAGTAATAAACTTTTCAATATCGGGGTGAGAGACTCTTAAGGTTAACATTAATGCTCCCCTTCTACCCTCTTGAGCGACTGTTTCTGTGCTTTCGCTAAGTAAGTCCATGAATGCAGTAACACCTGGAGCGTGATTCATTGTAGAATTAACATTAGATCCCTCTGGCCTCAAAACAGATAAATCTGTTCCAACCCCGCCGCCAGTTCTATAAACTAACGCTGCTTCTTTTAGATTTTGATATATTCCCTCTAAACTATCAGCAGGAAATAAAATTTTTGAAATCTCTTTTTTAGGCAATAATTTTTCCAATTTCAAAAAAGTCTCTTCATAACTCTTACCATCTCTACTAGCATCCATAACAATGTTAGATACTTTTGTTCTAATCTTTGGATCTAAGTTTGCGATTTCATCACTAGAATATGAAGGTTCTATCGGTATAACATAACAATTAGATAAAGTAGGCTCTCGTTTAACCTCTGTTCTTCCCCCACCATGCATAACTCTCCCGCCGGGAACAAATTTAAAATCTTTTAAAATAGAAAAAAATTCTTTATACCAATATTCTTGGTTCTCGAGATTTTCAACACTACACATTGCCCTAGATAATCTATCCCAAATATATATTGGGCCATTTTCTTTTGGTCCAAGGTATTTAGATTTTAAAACATCTGCTGCAAGATCATCATAATCTAAATAATCCTCAATTGATTTAGGATATCTATAAAAGATTTCGGTATTAGAAATTCTCTTAATGTACTCATCTAAACTTTCTTCATTAACCCCTAAACCTACTAAAGCATTACGGATTCTTGCATCCTCATATTTCATTATTTCACGCATAATTAATGCCCCTTTATATTATAAACGTAAGAAAAATTTGAGCGTTTTGTCATTATTGTAAACATCGTATCACCTTTTAAGTTCTATTCTTCCTTTTTTCCTGTAAGCAAGCCCAATTCTTCCTTTAATATTTTGTATGCTTCATTTAATTCCTTGTATGCCTGCTCCAAGTTTGTTTTTTTCATTTTTTAATAAGTTCTTTTAATTCTTTCTGGAAATCTGTTATATCAGCAAAGCTCCTGTAAACAGAAGCGAATCTTATGTAGGCAATCTTGTCAAGTTTTTTTAATCCTTGAATGACTTTTTCTCCAATTATTTTGCTCGGAATCTCTTTTGATTTAAGTTTTCTTAATTCTGATTCAAGCTTGTCCATAAAGTCATCAATTTGTTCATAGCTTACAGGTCTTTTTTCACAAGCTTTTATTATTCCTTTTTTTAATTTTTCCCTGTCAAAGTTTTCCCTTCTCCCGTCTTTTTTTATTATGATTAAATCTAATCCTTCAACCCTTTCATAAGTTGTAAATCTTTTTTCGCACTTTAAGCACTCTCTTCTTCTTCTAGTTACATCTAGGTCTTCTGTTTCTCTTTTATCTACAACCTTTGTTTCATCATGAAAGCAGTATGGACATTTCATTTCGAGTGGAGTTATAACTTTAAGATAACTACAACCTATTGTGTATCACTTACCCAATCAACACAATATCTTGTGATAAGTATCATAGGTAGTATTTAAGCATTTGTGTAATAAAATATAATATTTGCAAAAATTATTTCAGTAAAAATATTTATAAGTCGTTATATTCTATTATTTATTATGAAATGCGACTTATGCAACAATAAGATTGAAGAAACTTTTTTGGAGAAAATTAAAGGAATTTATGTTAAGGTGGGTAGTAAAAATAAATCAGTTTGCAGTAATTGTCAGAAAAAATATTCTGTTAAAGAGATAAAAGAAAAATTAAGTTGATGCCTTCGTAGCTTAGCTCGGTAGAGCAGATGATTCGTAATCATCAGGTCGCAGGTTCAAATCCTGCCGAAGGCTTTCAAAAATCTTATATATATGTAAACTTTCTAGGAATTTATGCAAAATACTCCTAAAGAAATTGCTGAAAAGGCCAAGAAAATGGCTATGGAAGATTATGATTTAATTGCAAATATAATTAATCAGACAAGCAGCAAGCAAAAATATATTAAATCAAGAACAGAACATTATATAAATAAGTTCATGAAAAGAAAATAAAAACACTTTAATACCTATATTTCTTAACAATTATAATGCCAAAGCCAAAATTTAGATTATTATGCAAAAAATGCAAAACATTCTATTTGCCTGATGAAACTAAATTATCAAGATTAGGATATTGTGAAAATTGCAGATTTGTCAGAGGAAGATGCAAGGTAATAACAGAATTTGGTTACCAATGCAAAAATGAATCACAATTTTTTGGATATTGCATAAACCATTTTCTAACTAGGAAATTAAAAGATTTAGTTAAAGATGCTAAAAAGTGATTACCATTACAATTTTAATAAAAAATGAAAATTTTGGTATTTTGTAATGGTAAGGAATTTTTTATAAAAAATGAAAGTTTTATAAATTCTTCAAATTGAGTTTTATTCATGCGGGGATGCCGGAGAGGTAAATCCCGGAATCTGGAAAGGATTCAGAACAAGCTTAATCCCTCGTCAACGGGCAGGTACAAAAGCTACTGTAATTGGCTTTGTTGCCAAACTTAAGTTTTCCAAGGAGAAATCCTGTGGCTTAGTGCCTACGCAGGTTCAAATCCTGTTCCCCGCATTTTATTTAATATGTTAGAAGATGTTGTAATAACAAATGAACCTGAATTAGATAGAATAAAAGCAAAAATAACCAGAGATGGTGCTTTTAGATTGCATGTTTTAGCAGATTTTGACAGAACATTGACTAAAGCTTTTGTTAAAGGCAAAAAAATTCCATCTGTTATTTCAATTTTAAGAGATGGAAATTATTTAACTCAGAATTATGCAGAAAAAGCCGATGCACTTTTTCAAAAATATCATCCAATTGAAATCAATCCAAAAATATCCTTAATTGAAAAGAAAAAAGCCATGCATGAATGGTGGAGAACGCATTTTGATTTATTGATTAAAGAAAAATTAAATAAAAAAGATATAGAAAAGGTTGTTAATTCTGGAAAAATTGAATTAAGAGATGGATGCCAAGAATTTATAGAATTTTTATATAAATATAATATTCCTTTAGTAATAATGTCTTCTGCTGGATTAGGCTATGAATCAATAGCCATATATCTTGAAAAATATGGAGTTCTATATAATAATATTCACATAATCTCTAATGAATTTATCTGGGATAAAAATGGATATGCTGTAAGTATAAAAGAGCCAATTATACATGCAATGAATAAAGATGAAACAATGATAAAAGATTTTCCCACGTTTAAATCAATAAAAGAAAGAAAAAATGTTATTTTATTAGGAGACAATATAGAAGATGTTGGAATGGTAGAAGGTTTTAATTATAAAAATTTAATTAAAATAGGGTTTTTGAATGAGAATGTTGAAGAAAACTTGCCTTATTATAAAAAAGCATACGATATTTTAATATTAAATGATTCTAATATGAGATATATTAATGATTTATTAAAAAAAATAATTAGTTAAATTTAAAACAAGCAAAATTTCTAAAAAGTTTATGCCTTTGTAGCTTAGTCGGTAGTAGCACCACATTGGTATTAATACAAAAATGTGGAGGTCGTGGGTTCAAATCCCACCAAAGGCTTTAATTTTAATCAAGAAATATAACATTATTAATTTTTTTTAAAGTGTTTATCTCCGCTTATAACTTTACAGTTTAATTCTTTTTGCTTGACCAATATTATTGAATCTATAAACCCAAAATCTTTTTGTGATTTTCTTTGGGCAAAACGTTCTTCTGCTGCTTTTATCCAATCATCTTCATTTAAAGGTAAAACACTGGAATTTGATGTAATTATTTTATATAATTCATTAAAATCATAATTATTTTTTAAGACCCATCCTTTTATTTCTGCAAGGCAGCATTCCGCTGTAAAAAATTTATTTTTATCTTCAGAGAATAATTTTTTTAAAACTTCGCCTTTTTTAGAGCCAATAAAATATTCAACCCAAGCATAGCTGTCAATAATATAATTCATATTTACCAGAACTCTTTATGATTTTCTTTTTCCTCTTCAAAAGGCTTCATGTTTTTGCATAAGCCAAATCCATCTACTTTTTGTTTTGAAGAAATTTTTAATTCTATTTTGTCTCCTTTTCTTAAGCCCAATTCTTTAATCTCATTTTTAGGCAATATTACACCAATAGAGTTCCCCCATTGTTTAAGTTTAACTTCTACCATGTTTAAACAAGATGTATAACTATTTATATACTTTTTGGTTAATCTAATCTATGCTATCAATTCCAAGATCATCCTGAAAAGTGCTTGGAGCTATCTTTTTAGAACTGCAATGAGGGCAATGATTTGGCTTTGCTCCTTTTGGCTTCCAATTAAATCCGCAATCATTGCATATATGTGTTTTGTGTATGGTCATAATATTTTAAAAAAACATCAACTATTTAAAGATTTTGATAAGGTTTATATATCATTTCTATATAATAAATAACATATGAAAGAAGATAAATTTGACATTAAGCAGGAATATAATAATTTAAAGCATAAATTGCCAAAATTTGAAGATTTAGACAACGAATTTGAGTTATCTATATCAAACATAAAAGAAAAGGCATTTTTATTAAGAAACATAAGAAGAAGGGTAAATGACAAAGTAATATTCTACTGCAGAATTATTGAAGGATTAATTTACCCAAATCCTAACAATATGATAGGAATGTTTGAGATAAAATCCTTTTCAGAAGATGAAAAGCAAAAGCTTAATGATTATTACAAAATATTAATGAAATATGAGCGTGAATCTTTAAGCTTGGATGTTAATTCAGATGAAAAGAAAGATGCTGAATACGTAAATAATTTGTTTAAGGAATGGCCCCCGCTCAAAAAATATTTAATTGCCGTAACTGACAAAATGAAATCTTCATGGCTGACAGAAGACAAGCCTTTTAGAGATAATTATTTCGGATAATATGAAAATAATAATTCTTGGACCAACTGGGGCGGGCAAAGGAACACAGGCTAAACATATTTCTAAATTATTAAAAATAAAGCATATTGATTTAGGGGAAAATTTCAGAAAGATAGCTAAAAAAAATAGATACATTAACGAGGTTATAAATAAGGGAAGGCTAATACCGGATTCAATTGTTTTAAAACTAGTAGATAAATTAACCAGAAATAAGAAAAATTTTATTTTGGATGGATTTCCAAGAAAATTATCCCAGGCTAAGGCATTTAAAAATAAAATTGATTTGGTACTATTTTTAAAAATTTCTAAAAATGAAGTTGTTAAAAGATTAAGATTAAGAAAAAGGGCGGATGACGACTTAAAAAACATAAATGAAAGATATAAAATTTATTTAAAGCAGACAATTCCTGTAGTTAATTATTATAAAAAAAAGGGCATTTTAGTTGCAATAAATGGAAATCCTTCAATTAAAAGAGTAAGTAAAGAGATTAAAGAAGTTTTAGAGGGTTATTAAATATTAACAATTGTAGTTTTATAAATATTTTTAGTTTTTTTTTAACTTCGATAGTGTTACAAAAAATGTATCGCCTTTTGATAAAAGTGTTACAAATTTTGTATCACTTTAGAAAAGCTTAAAAACCCAAAAAATATGAGACTTTTATGAAAAGAGAAGAATTATACTACATATTATTCGAACAGCAGAAAGATTTTCATAAAGAAGAAAAGTTCGTAGAAAGGGAGCTTACAGACAAGCTTTTATCATTTATTAGACTAAAGCTTCCTATAATTATAACTGGATTAAGAAGAGTAGGCAAATCCACCCTATTAAAGATTCTTAAAAAACAATTTCGATTAAAAGAAAAAGAATGTGTTTATATTGATTTCAATGATGAAAGATTCGTTAATTTCAATGTAGAAGATTTTCAGAGAATCATAGATTTTTTAAATGAACAGGATTACAGCAAAAAATGTTATTTTTTCCTAGATGAAATTCAAGAGGTAGACAAATGGGAAAAATGGATAAATAGAATAAAAGATAAATATCAAATATTTATAACAGGTTCTAATTCAAAACTTTTAAGCAAGGAAATATCAACAGTTTTAACAGGAAGGTCGATTAATCTTTCTTTGTATCCATTCAGTTTCAGAGAGTTTCTTAAATCAAAAAGGGTAGAAATAGATAAGTTTAAAATCGATTTAAATCTTCAAGCAAAATTAAGGAAAGAGTTTTTAGAATTCCTGAACTTCGGCGGAATTCCTAAAGCTGTTGTTGAAAATGATAAAAGAATTTTAAAAGAGCTATACGAAAATATAATTTATAGGGATATCATAAAAAGATTTGCTTCAAGTTTAGAAAAACCAATCAAAGAAATTTCAGTCTATTTATTATCAAATATTTCTAAAGAATTAAGTATAAGATCTTTATCAAAAACAATAAAAATAAAGAATCTTTCTACTTTGAAGTCTATTTTAGATGCATTTGAAAAAGCGTTTTTATTCTTTTTTATAAATAAATTTGATTTTTCAATAAAAAAACAAATACAAAATCCAAGAAAAGTATATTGTGTTGATAATGGTTTCATAGTCAATGCTGGTTTTAGATTTTTTGATGATAGGGGGAAAATGCTTGAAAATTTGGTTTTTATAGAATTAAAAAGACGAAATAAAGAAATATATTATTTTTATGAGAAAAAAGAATGCGATTTTGTTATTAGAGAAGGCGTCAAAATAAAAGAAGCTATTCAGGTTTGTTATGAGTTAAACGATGACAATAAAAAAAGAGAAATTGATGGTTTATTAGGGGCTTTAGAAAAGTTTAAATTACGCCAAGGATTAATTTTAACATATAGTCAAGAGGATGAAATTAAAATTGGGGGTAATATAATAATTATAAAACCGGTTTGGAAATGGCTCTTAGAATAGAAAATGGGAACAACAACTTTTTACTTAAGGCATAATGATATTGGAAGAAAATTAAGTAATTTAAAGAAAAAAGAACTTAAAATTTTAGATGACCTTTCCCCATATAAAGAAAATCATTATGCTTTCGGGTGGGAAGTTCCTTTAGAATTGCATAATGGAAATGTTTATATTTTAATTTTTTGGCAAGGCAAATTAATGAAAATAGAAGATGCTCCAAAAACATTAAATAAAAAATATTATGATAGATATAGAGGTAAAACTTTACGAGAATATGAATGGACTTTGCTTAAAAATTTGATATTAAATCAGGTTAAGTATCTAGATAAAACTTTTAAAAAAGAATTAAGAAAAAAGCGAATTATTAAGCACAATCAAAAAAGCGTTTAAAATCAAAGTTTTTTCATCTCTTTAATGGTATTAATTAAACTATTTAAATCTTTATATATCAACAACAATTGTAGCTTTATAACCTTTCTTAGTTTTTTCTAAATTAAACATGTGCAATGTTATCGCTTTAATGTCATTTCTTAATTCCTGCTTTTCATAATCTATTTTATCCCCATATAAAGTTGCTTTTAATTTATTATCTTCTATTATAACTTTAACTTTATTAAATATTAATTGTTTTGAATCTTTTAAAAAAATTAATTCAGAAAGAAAATTATAAAGTAAATTTTTTTCATCTTCATCTTTTAATTTAATAATTTTTTTCATCTTATTTTTTATAGTTTTAGGATTGCAGGTCATATCAAAGAAAGCATAAGCTGAATTTTCAAAAACTTCATTTAAAGTTTTGCCATAAGCTTCAAATGCTATATCTGCTATTGCAACATCCGCTAGATATTTGAATTTCATTTTACGAACTCTTTTAATCTTTTAGAATTTTTTATTTTATATAAGGTTTTTATGAAATCTTCCATTCCCTCTGCTGGGATTAAAATACTTCCTTTAGTCTCCCATTCCCCATTATCCTTTCTCTTTTCTTGAATAACTAAATACTTTCCATACTCGTTATCCAAAATATCAAACCAGATTGTTCTATTATTAAAATTAAATTTTTCAAAATCTAAATAATGTAATCTATGGTTAGGGTAATAGACCCTAGTTGGACCAAATTGTTTCATATAAATTTCATTTTCAAAAGTTAATATTTGCAAATGCTTTTCTAAAGTTTTTCTAGAAATTTTAGTTGCTCTTGCTATGTCTGTTGTTGTTAGACCTTTTGGGTTTTTCTTTATAAAACTAAGTAAACTATCATGTACTTTTTTTTCGCGATCAAATGGGGAGATCATAAGTGTATTAGTACCGAAAGGTTTATATATATGTTGGTATTATGTCTTGGTACTAAGGCACAAGGAGGACTGATAAAATGAGTATAAGTATAGAAGTAGATTTATGGACTAAGCCTTCATGGATGATGAATATTGAAGGTAAAAACAAAATTAATGTAAAGAAGTTAAAAGAAATGAGTAATTGGTTTAAAGAGTATCTATCCAAAATTTCTGAGATTATAGACAAACTTCAAAAGAATAATTGGGGAATGGTGGAAGGTTATGGTGCAACCTATAGCCTCTCTTTCTACAAAGAAGAAGTTAACACAGAAAAAAACGCCAAAGCAGAGCTAAAAAAACTTGGTATTAATTCAAAAGATGTTTCTATCTTTGAATGGGAAGATGATGAAGAAGATTTTGAAGATGAATGAAAACATTTATAAATGTCCCAAAATTGGTACAATTGTACCGAAAATGGGACATAAAGAAGATATTGAAAAATTGTTTTTCGAAAATCCCTCTAAAGAGTTTTATCTTAGAGAAGTAAGTAAATTAACAAAAGTTCCAAAAACAACTGTACAAAGGGTTCTAATAAGCCTAAAAAATCAAAACTTAATAAATAAATTAAAGACCAAGCCTTATGAAAAATATAGGGCAAATACAGAAAATTTCTATTATAAATACTATAAAAAAGCTAGGATGATAGAAGAAATACATAAATCTGGCTTAATGGATTATTTAATTGAAAAGTTTAACCCAAATGTTATAATTCTTTTTGGTAGTTTTGCGAAAGGAGAATACGACATTAAAAGTGATATAGATTTGTTTTTAGGCTCTAATGAGAGTAGAATAGATTTAAATAATTATGAAAAAAAATTAAAACATAAAATAAACATAATCTTTGAAAAGAATTTAGGGGGATTAAATACAGAGTTAAGAAATAATATTGTAAATGGGGAGAAACTTTACGGTTTTATAAAAATATGAAAGAAATAATGAATTGGGGGGTTTGTAAAAAAGACCATATTAAAGAAATTCAGGTTGATCAAGGAAGAATAAATTCTATAATTAAAATGTCAGACTTAATTTTAAGGGTAACTAAAGAAATTAAAAAAGATGAGGAAACAGTTTCTGTTATAGTAGGAAATTATTATGAAATAATTAAAGAATTACTTACAGCATTGTTATTAAAAAATGGCATGAAATCAGATAACCATGAATGTTTGATATCTTTTTTTAAAGAAAATTATAATTATGAATACGAAACAAATATAATCCATGAATTAAAAGATATTAGAAATAATATATATTACAAAGGAGCTTTTGTTAAAAAAGAATATTTGGATAAAAATGAATTAGAATTTAACTATATTATTGAATTATTGAAAAAATTAATTAATGAATAAGAAATGTTTAATTTTTTAAAGGATAGCACAAAATGAAATTCAATGAAGACTTATCTAAAATTCATGAATATTTATGTGGGGATGGTTGTGTATCTAAAAATAAAAAGTAAAATTTATGGTCCTTGGAAAAATCAATATGGCTCAATTAACCATTATCTAGTTTTAAATAAAAGAGATTTGCCTAACCCTTAACATTTCCAATCGGTTTTAATCCAACAACTGGTTTTGAAATTCCAGCAAGTTCAACTGTTTTAACAACTTCGTTAATATCTTTATAAGCAACTCCGGCTTCTTCTGCTAATCCTGACATTGAGACAGTTCTAACATAAATTCCTTTAGTCTCCATGTCTTTTTGTAATTTATCTCCTCTAACCTCGTGTCTTGCTTGTGTTCTTGACATTGTTCTACCAGAACCATGACAATTTTTAACTAAAACTGGAATAAACATATCTGTTAGTACAAAATAATTATGATTATTTTCTACGGTTATATTATAAACTTCTTTCTTGCCCAAATCACTAACGTAATCAGTTCTTTGCATTCTTAAAGGAGAATTAATTAACTTCCTAATTTTTTCTTCGTATTTTGGATATTTATGAATATGTTCTGCAATTACTTTATCACTCATTAAATTATTTCTTAAAGATTTGTGTAAAAATGGCCACTTTAATTTTTTAATATCAGCGAATAATTGTTTAGCTAGATATAATTTTGCTCCGTATATTTTTTCCTTAACGATACCTTTAACTCTTTTTGTATAATTGAATAATAAATCTTCTTTTTCAGAAATTTGAATGATATAACAAGATTTTCTTTGCTTTGAAACATAAGGTAGAAATCCGAGTTTTAAACAAGCTAAAACAATAGAACCAACAATTTTCTTATCACCATTAAAAATCTCTAGTACGCCTCTTTTTTTATTCCACGTACCATCTCCATCTATCATTCCAGCCAAGAAGTTAATAGTCGCAGATTTATTTAATGATAAAACCCAAGAGTCCAAGTTTTCATAAATATTTTTTAAATCCTGTGAAGGAATCTTGTTATAACAAACAAAATCGTTTGCATAGCCAATTACTTGTTTTCCTCTAATAAAACCAGAACTGGATTTGATTCCCCTATCAAGCAGTTCTACGTTATATGTTTCTTTAAAGCATTTTATAACATGCTCAATAAAGTTTACTTTTTCGTCTAACTTTTTTTGTGTAAAAGTTACAGAATGAATTTTTCCATTTTCTCTGAAGTTACCATCTGACATAATTGATCCAACCAAATAAGCTTTTTCATCTTTAACATCAGATTCTAAAAAAGAATTAATTTTGTCTAAGAGAATTACCCCTTCTTTACCCTTTATAATATTATTGATTTCCTTGTAAACTATGTTACCCCCTTCTAACGTAATAAATTTATGATCTTTGGTGGTTCTTAATCTATTTTGAGTTATTTTACCTTTCTGAGATATGGAAACTTCGATAACTTCTGCGTCTCTTTTAATTGTGTCTAAAATTGGTTCCCATTCAATTTCTAGATTATTTTCATTTAATGAAGGAACTAAAAAATTTTCTCCATTATTAAAACGATTATAAACCTCATTTAGTTCCATAATCCCTTTATCTGTAATTATTTTAGTTTCTCCTGTAAAACAAGTTGTTCCAAAGGTATTATCCATTGCACCTTTAGTTCCAACTAATAAAAAAGAGCCCGTTTCCATTGATCCGCCTATAATAACAGGTTGTCCAATGTCTTTATACAAAGTGTTTAATTCTTCATGACCTGGTGGAAATGCTCTTGTACTACCTTTCCTATGAACGATTAGCTTTTTCTTTTTTCCATCAACTTTATGTTCTTCCAATTTAGCAATATTATGAGCAACATCGTATACTAAATTCATTTCAAGTTCTTCTGGAGTTTTTTTAAAAACTTTTGAAAATCCTTCTCTAATTCTATGTAAAATAACTTGACGATTTACAAAAGCCATGTTTGCAGCACATGCCATTGCCTTATAATAATCCTGGCCTTCTTTAGTATGAAAAGGTGCACATGATAATTCTCTATCTCTAATTTTTATTCCATATTTTGGCATAATTTTATCAAAAGTTTGTAAATAATTCGTGGCTATTTCATGCCCGAAGCCTCTGCTCCCACAATTCCCGACTACAAAACCATCTGCAATAAAATTGTGATTATCATTTTTTATCCTTATATCATAAACAAAATTTTCATTGTTTTCAACCTCTTCTATCGAAATTATTTTATCCAAAACGATCTCGGATGGTGGATTAAAAATCCTATTTTGGATAAACAAACTTAATTTTAAAGGGTATTCAAAAATTCTTTTCTTAAACTCTAAAAATTTTATTGATTTATAATTTAAATTTAATTCTTCTGCTTCTTTTTTTATTAAATTTTGTTTATTAAAAAGATAAAAATTTACATGAGAAGCTCTTACTTTTTTTTCGATACAATATTCATAACCAACTTTGCTAAAGAATTTAATCAAATTTTCTATATGTGAAGAGATTCTAAGTACTATTTTGACTGTTTTACCAGCTTGGGTTATGCGTCCTTTTTCGAAATGAATTTTATTAGTTTCTATATCAAGATCCTTTAATAGAATTCTAAGTTGAGAGACATATTTTACCCCACAATCCTTCAATTTCTCAATTTTATACACTGCTAAGGTTGGTCTCTCTATTATAGTACCGTGATATTGTTCATATACGATTGGCTTGGTCATTTCAGCACCAAAATAACCTGCAAGATATAACCTTTTAATCCAAAGAGGAGATTTAAAAATCCATGAAGGAACATAATATTTTTTTATTGTTTTCTTACCTTTAGGACATCCCAAAGCAACAAGCAAGGTAGCAAGGGGCGTTGAATTGATTTCAATATAATAGCTTTCTCCCTTTGCTTCTATCTCTTCACCTTTATAATTTTTAATTTTGCCATAAGTAATTCTAAACTTTACATTCGTAGACTTTATTTTTAGTTTTTCTAAGTCTTTTTTTATTTCTTTCAAATCTTCTTCTTGTCCTCCAACATATATTCTATATCCTCTTTCAATTCTCCTTATGTGACCATCCCCGGTAATGTAACCTAAAAGTTTAGTTAAAATAGGTAATTGCCAAGAATCATATTTTATAGGGATTAAATCTATTTTTCTTAATTCTTCAATAATTTTATTAGAGTTATATATTTTTTTAATACTTTTCTCATCAACAAGAATATCATTATTTAATTTTTCATAATTAACTCCTTCAAAAGGGTATATAGCAATTTCTTGTTCTTCTTTTAACTCTTTTACAAATTTTAGACCAGCAGGTGTTAAAAATGGATGATCTTCTGTAGCAAAAATTTCTTTACCACTATTCGTCTTTATTTTATATAATTTTTCTTTATTAGGTATTTCATAAAATTCTTCTATTTCAGAATCTATTAACCGATGTGATTTACTATCAAAACATTTTACTTTTATATTTTTATTCTTTAAATCTTTAATTCTTATCCAAGCACCATGTTCAGTCATAACTTTTGATTCTCCCGGTAAACAATGAACCATTACAACAATTTGTTCTGGAAAAATTCCAAATTTTTTTGCTAAATTTTTATCAACAATATTATGTTCCTCGACTTTTTGAATTTCTAAATAATGATTTCCAGATCCTAAAGTTCCCATTTGATTTATCCCACGAGATATTGCTTTATCTGAAACTTTACTTGCATCAGCCCAATCGATTTTGCCATAACCTTCTGTTCTTTCTAGATCTTCTTTCCAACCATAATCATTTTCTACACACCATTTACTTCCTTGTTCAACTATTTCTTTAAATTGTTCCTTGTTTACTTTAACAAATCCTTTAGCCCCAACACCGGCTGGAACAATTTTAAATAAAGTATCAACTAGTTCTTTTAACTTAGGTTGAACTTCTTTAAAAGTGAGATTTGTTGTGAGCAATCTCATACCGCAGTTAATGTATGGTTTCTTACAAATTTTTTATTGTAAGATCAAACCCGATACCGCCGGGTGAGATTACCCCGTTTTCTTCAGGATCAAATGCTGCTAATCCACCAACCGGAAAGCCATAGCCCCACATGTCTCTCTAAAGATTTAACTTACAGAGATGTGACCATCGGGCATGCAATATGCATATTTTACAATTCCCGGCAAGCAGGCTACATTTGTTACCTGATCAAACACACCTTTATCCATCTGATTAAGCAATTTTTCAGTTGCTATAATCCTAGCTGGAACGTTCATTCCTTCTTTATAACTTGTTGGAATTTCCCAAGTTACTTCGTTCACTTTTTTAATGTTTTTTGGTATGTTTTCGTTTTGCATATTATTGTTTTATAGTGTTAACTTATAAAGATTTTGATTTATTTTCTCTTTTATACATTTTATCATGAAAGTCTTTTATTCCTTTAAACTCATTTTCCAGAAATCCTTTTTCGTGATTATTTGCCATTACAAAAAGAGTTGTCCATGCACCCCTAAAAAAACTTTCTAAAATCATTTCCTTTTTTGAGATATCATTCTGAGGCATAAGTTCTTTTAGTATTGCTACGGAATTAATGTTAGTTATTTCTCCAGCGATTTTTTCAGAAATTTCGTTAATTTCATTCATTTTTTCCATTTGTTGTTGTATATCTTTTGCAAATTCCTTTAAATTTCCTTCTATTTTATATTTTTTCTTCATTTTTTCCTCCAATCATTTGAATTACTCTTCTGGCATATAATTCAATTTGTGTATCGTTGAAATTATAAAATATTTATAATTTTTAATAGTTTTGGGAAATTTTATTACTAAACTATCAATTGTTCTTTTAAATTCGTTTAACGATTTAAAATGAAATTCTAGTTCGATATCAGAAAAACCAACTGATTTGTCGATATAAACTAAATTCGGGTTTAATTTTATATAATCTGTAATCGCATCTACTTTTTTATAATCCTTAAGATAAATATTAACCTTAAAATGCTGATAACCTAGTTTTGTAAAGTCTATATTTACTCTAAATCCCTGAATTACTCCTGATTTAATTAGATTTTTAATTCTGAAATTTATTGTAGCGACGTTGTAATCTAATTTTTTTGCAATTTCTGTTATAGTAATTCTAGCATTTGACGCAATTAGTTTTAATATTTTAAAATCAGTTTTATCAATCCCTATTTTTTCTCCACCGCCAGTTATTTCAAATTTTGTTCTTTCTGTTTTTTCCTCTAATAAATACGAATATCTATAGTGATAAAGTTTTACATAAAGCGAAAGTAATTGTTCCTGAAAATAATTTCTATATCTTTTTAAAGTTTCTTCCCAGAAAGAATAGAAATCGTTTATATCTTTTACCCAAGTTATTACGACTAAATCAAAGAGTCCTTGAATTGATCCAATCCAATAAGTATGTTTGTTATTAACAAAATAATCAATAATCTTTTTTTCCATCTTTGGATTCATATCCTGAAAAATCAAATAAAATCTTAAACTTATATAACCTAATTTTGAGGCATCAATAACAGAATAAAAGTTTTTTATTATTCCTAATTCTTCAAGTCTTTTTATTCTATATGCAACTACGTTTTTAGGCAATCCAACCCTTTTTCCTATTGTTTGAAGAGACTGTCTAGAATCTAGATCTAACTGATAAAGTATTCTTCTATCCTTTAAGTCTAGTTTTATCATATTTTGTACGAATAGTTAATTTATTTAAATATTTTACTATTTTGTATAAATTTTTAATATTAAATTTTATATATTATAAATTTATAATATTTACTTTGAAGTGATTAAAATGATAGATATCTCTTTAGCCGAAATTTGGGATATATGTGTTAAGAAGATTTATGATAGAAAGGGATACATTAAAAGTTTAGATGCTTTATTAAAAAGAGAAGGCATTGAGAGGATAATAGATCCGGCTTGTGGAACAGGAGATCCATCTTTAGAATTATTAAACTTAGGTTATAGTGTAGAATTTTCGGATAGTAATGAAGAAATGTTAGAACAATTCTATAAAAATTCTAAATATAAGATAAGGTCAAAATTAATAGATTGGAGAGATTTATCAAAATATTACAAGAATGAATTTGATTTTGTTTTAGTTAGAAGTAATAGTTTAACTTATGCGATCTCATGGAGTAAAAAAGACTTGAATCCCGATGAAGCTAGAAAAGCTATTTTTGAATCTGTAAAAAACTTTTATCAAATTTTGAGAGAGAATGGAATTTTATATGTTGATTTATATTCTGAAGATGAAAAACCGCATACTAGAAATATGGGTTTAATTGTGGTCAATGATAATGTTGAAATTTGGGAATGGATTATAAAATATGATTGGCAAAGCAGGATCAGACACTGGAAGATAATTAGAGAAGATTTATTGAGCAAGGAGAAGATGGAGCAATATTCTCTTAGTTATCTAATAAAACATCAAGAGCTTATTAATATGCTCAAAAAAGTTGGTTTTTGTAAAGTTAATAAAGCCGATTTAGGGGGTTCTTTTTATACTACATATTTGGCAAGAAAATAAGTTTAGTAGTTAATAATACCAAAAGCTTTAATAAAATGTTTAATTTATTAAATTTATGAGTAAACGCCCAATTTATGAAACTTTTCCAGAATTTATCCCAGATAATAAATTATATAGGTGGAATCATGGTGTATCAAAAGGAGGATTTTATTTTGTTCTAGCAACCAAAGAGAGAAATCCAATAATTACAGAAGATATCAAAAATAGATTATTTGAAAATCTTCAGAAAGAAGCTATAAATCTCAGATTAGTAGATACAACTATTAAAGTATTTCCCACCTTCTTTGTCATATTTACGGTTTTTAGAGCAACGGCACATCCACAAGATTTTGTTGATAGAATTTTAAATATTGCGAATTCATTTGAAATTGATTGGGATCATGATTACTTATTTTCAACGATTTCTGATGTGGGAACAAATTTTATTGAAAACAACCTTTTAGATTTATTAAACAAAATCAATAAGAAATCTGAAAAAATAAACCCAAATGAAAATTTGATAAAATTTATGTCAAATGAAACTTAATGAAATAACTAAAGAGGATATTAAAAATTTAACAGATTATACAATTTTAGCTAGAGGAATTGATTACTATAAAAATAAATTAATAAGCGATTTAGAAGAAATTGATGAAAAAATAATCGCTAAAGTTCATGGCAATAATATTTATAACGTTGAGATTTGGATAGAAGATAATGAAATTCAAGCCGAATGTGATTGTCCTTATGATGGTTGGATATGCAAACATATAATCGCAGTATTATATCAATGGGTTAACAAAAAATCGGTTAAAAATTTCAATAAGATACCAATAGAATTAAATTTGAAAGAAAGTCTGAATAGATTATCTAAAGACGAGTTAACGGGTATAATATTAAGCTTTTCTAATAAATATAATGACCTAAAAGATTTTGTAACATTGAAAACAAATTCTCCCGAAAAAATTTTTTCTTCAGGCTATCTTAATAGAATTTTATACCAAATCAAAAAAGAATTAAAAAGCAATTATTTGGATTATTATACTATCCTTGAAACTGTTAAAAGATTAAAAAATATAAAAAACACTGTTTTAATAGCTTCTCCAGAAATAAAATTTAAAATTTTAGAAACTTTTATTGAAGAAGGATTAAAAGCAATTTCTAGCGCTGATGATTCTGAAGGAGCTTTAAGTGATTTTGTTGATGATTGTCTTTATGATTTAGGAAAAATAATTAATGAATTAAATTTAAAATTTAAAGATAAAAAATTCTTTCTTGAAAAATATTTGAAAGAAATTGAAAATGATGAATATGGTTTAAAAGATGGTTATGTAAAATTTTTATTAAAAGCGTGTAAAACAAAAGAAGATTATGATTTTTTAATAGGGAAGGTAAAAGAAATTATATCAAAAAAGAAGGACGATGATTTCGAATTTTATACTGATTTTCTTATTGAACTATATAAAAACGGTGGAAGAGAAAAAGAATTTCTTGAAATTATTAATAGAAATTTGAGAGACTCAAGTGATTATTTAAGACTAGCTGAATTTTGGAGAGAAAAAGGAGAAATCGAAAAAGCCATAAGCATATCTGAAGAAGCGATAAGAAACAAGAAAATAGAATTTTACGATGGTAAATTATTTGAATTTCTTGAAGATTTGTATGAAAAGAAAGTTATGGATCAGGAATTATTAAAACTATATATCATTCACTTTAAGCATTTTCCTTCATTAAATTTCTATAATAAGATAATAAAATCGGCTGATAAGTTAAGCAAGGTATTAAAAACAAAGAATAGTTTAATTTCTTTAGCAAGAATAGATATTTTAACTAATATTTATTTACAAGAAAAAGAGTATAAAAAGGCGGTTGAATGTGTACTAAATCCTAAATATTTGGACGATGATTATAAATTACCGGAAAAGATAAAAGAGAAGGTTGCAAATACGGTAAAGGAAATTTATCCAAAAGAAACTTTAAAAATCTATTTTAGATTGGCTAATAAATACCTGAATCACCAAGTTAGAGATGCTTATAAGGTTGCTGCATTATATTACAAAGAAATTAAAGATATTTATTTAAATATATTAAAATATAGTGATGGATGGAAGTATATCATTGAAAAATTAAGAGAAGAAAATAAAAGAAAGCCTGCTTTAATAAAAGAATTTAGCAAATTATAATATTATTAAAATAAAAACTTTAATATAACAACGGTCTTCATTCATATGAAAGTTTTTGATAATTTCTTTCATGGTCCAATTTTATATAGAAATTGGACTATATAGAACTTCTTTTTATTGTTTAATGGAAATACCAAAAACTTTAATAATATACTAATTCTATAAAAAACAAGCATGAAGACATCATTTACAAAGTTTATAGCAAAATTTTTCAGGAATTTATTCGGAAAAAGGGGCACAATTAGATTAGGAGTTTATGGTCCAGTTAATGCTGGAAAAACAACTTTAGCAAACAAAATCTGTAAAGATTGGATTGGTGAAGAGCTTGGAACTGTTTCTAAAATCCCTCATGAAACAAGGGAAATACAAATGAAGGAAAAAGTTAAAATGAAATTAGATTCGAAAGAGCTTGATTTTAATATAATAGATACCCCTGGAATAGCAACTAAAGTAGATTATGAAGATTTTTTAAAATATAAAATGTCTGAAAAAGAAGCAAAACAAAGAGCAAAAGAAGCAACTAAAGGAGTAATAGAAGCGATTAAATGGCTTGAGAATGTAGATGCTGTTTTAGTTGTCTTAGACGCAACTGAAAATCCTTATAATCAAGTAAATATAACAATAGTTGGAAATTTAGCAGCAAGAAATATACCTGTTTTAATAGTAGGGAATAAAATGGATTTAAAAAAAGCAAAGATTAAAAGAATTCAGGATGCTTTCCCGCAGTATCCTGTTATAGGAATAAGCGCAGAGACAGGAAAAAATATGAAAGACTTTTATGAAGAATTATTTGGATTGGTGAAATAAAATGCTGACATTACAATTCGTTCCGTATTCAGAGATAAACCATTTAACCTCAATTGGAAGAATAAGAAAACTGTTAAATCTAGCCAAGGAAAATAAAATTGTTTTGTTAGAAGGAAGATTGGAAAAGGATGAAGAAACTGAATTAATTAAAACAACAATGGAAGAGATAAATAGAGATTTTAAAGGAATTGAATTAGCTGTTGTAAATACAAGTTCGGGAGATGATCCATTCAGCAAATTAAAATCAAGTTTTGTCTCTGCATTATTGGGAAATAAGCAAGGATTTACTATTATCGGCCCGGCAAAAGTCATTAAAAATATTAAAAGAGATCCCAATAAATTACAAATATTGATGAAAGATGCCAATAGTAAAAATTTTAAAAAAAGAAGGTAAGTTATAAAATAATTATGAACTAAATGAAAGACCATTATCAACGGAAGAATAATCATAAATATTAAATACTTATTTGTTTTCATTAATGATTATAAAAATATGTTAATTTTGTAAAGGCATTATAAAAACAAGATATTGATAAACAATGGAGAATTAGAAAATGCACCAATGCGTTAAATGCGGCACATTATATGAAGATACTTCTAATGAATTATTAAAAGGATGCTCTAAATGCGGTGGGAAATTTTTCTTTTTTGTTAGAAAAGATGCTCTTGAAAAAATGCAGAAGCTTACTGTAAATTTAACTAGCAATGAAAGAACCGAAATTGAAAAAGATATTTTCGAATTAACTGGATTAGATAAAGTAGATCAGCCTGTAATTTTGGATATTGAAAGCATAAGGATATTAAAGCCAGGACAGTACGAAATTGATTTAGTGGATTTATTCAGGGGAAAACCAGTAGTGTATAAATTAGAAGAAGGGAAATATGTTATTGATTTATCTTCAACATTCAAGGCTAAAGAACTAGAAGAATAAATTTATAAATAAAATAAATTCTTAAAATTTATGAAAAAATTATTTTTTATACTAATGATTTTATTGTTGATATCAGGATGCAAGATGAAAGAAAACACAAAAATAATGCTTGAAACAACAAAAGGAAATATTGTTATAGAACTAGATATGAACATGCCTATAACAGCAGGAAATTTTGAAAAATTAGTTAAAGAAAAATATTATGATGGTGTAATTTTTCACAGAGTTATTAAAGATTTTATGATTCAGGGAGGAGATCCTACAGGGACAGGAACTGGAAATCCGGATTACACAATAAAAGATGAATTTACTAAAAATAATAGGAATGATCGTGGAACAATATCAATGGCAAACGCGGGTCCTAATACAGGCGGAAGCCAATTTTTTATTAATGTTGTTAACAATAATTTTTTAGATGCAAAACATCCTATCTTTGGTAAAGTTATCGAAGGAATGGGTGTTGTTGATGAAATAGTAAATTCTGAAACAGATTCCAATGACAGGCCTTTAGAAGAAATTAAAATAATAAAAGCTAAAATATTATAATCAGCTTATTAGCAAAAATTTTAATTTATTTTTCAAATTTTCTATAAATATTTTAAGATAGCTTTGTTTTATCCTGCATTTATTTTCTAATTCATTTTCATTTGTTAATAATTTTTCATTATTTAATATTCCCTTGACTATTTTATAAGCTTCATCTCCTGATTTTGTCCAAGGGTTAACTAAGTCTTGATGTATTCCTGATTTAATATAATTTAGGTCATTGCTTGGCTTATCTGCATAAACAATATAATTTTTTGCTTCAGGAACCATAGATAATTTTGTGCATACTATCCCATCATTACAGCCGCCATGACTTGTGCATATTAATCCTAAAATATCCCTATTCTTTAAAATCCCGGAAATAGTATAAGTATTCTGAAATTTATAAGAATTTAACTCTTTTAAGAAATTGCTATTTTCTTCCATTTCCCTGCATTCAATGTCATAATCATGCCTAAATGCACTGCATAATGTTTTTGGCCCCAATTTTTCGCTAAACCCAAAATTAGGGGTTGCTATTGTAATTATTTTATTAACATTTTTGGGATAATTTCTTGCATATTCCCTTACAACTAAGCCCCCCATACTATATCCAAATAAATTAACTTTATTGCTGTTTGCGCATTTTTTAACAATCTCGACAACTTTTCCTACTCTTTCAGAATATTCTTCTATAGAAGCATGATCATCAAAGTTTCCATTGAAATCAACATAATATGTGGTTCTTACGCTTATTTTAGAATCCCGGGGTTGAATACAAGCTTCTTTAAAATTCTGGCTCGGAAGGATTATGTTTTTATTTTTATATAAATTTTCATTATCAAGTCTTATTTGAAAATCTTCAAGCTTGTCAAATGATCCTTTTTCTTCATATTCCGTTAAGAAATTCTTTGCTTCTCCAATGCTTATTGCATGGCCATGAACTAAGATTAAAGGATAATTGTCTAATTCCTGAGCGTTTACAAAAGGTAAAATAATTAGTAAAACTAAAAATAAATATCTTTTTTTCATAACCTTATCATATTTTTATAATTTAAATACTTTAGTAATATTTATAAATAATTAAACTTGCACAGTTTTAATGACAGAACTAATAGCTTGTTTATCTACAGGAAAAGGAACTTGGGGCCACGTTAATAGATTAATACAAGACGGTAAATGGAGCAAAATATTTTTGATAACAAATGACTACGGCAAAGAAAATTTTTCAAAAGATGATAAAACCGAACTTATTGCCATAAATCTTAATCAGGGAATTAAAGAATTAAGGGATGATATTTTAAATAATTTAAAAGATAAAGTTAAAGGAAGTGAAGTTGGAATTAATGTTATTTCTGGAACTGGAAGAGAGCATATGGCCTTAGTTGCTGCCTTGCTTAAGTTAGGAGTAGGATTTAGATTAGTTGCTTTGACAAAAGATGGTGTTGAAGAATTATAGGAACATTTATATTTTTAATTAATATTTTTATTTTATGATTAAAGATTTCCTATCAAGCAACGAAACAATTTTTATGAATGATGTAGCTTTATCCTATGACTTCATTCCAAAAGAAGTAGAACACCGAGAAAACGAAAATCATTATAT
>Ga0209541_10000109_pt1 | contig 142664 bp, 153 predicted proteins | sample RifCSPlowO2_01_FD_184027 | JGI IMG/M metagenome (GOLD analysis project Ga0209541, IMG submission 184027) | Groundwater microbial communities from Rifle, Colorado - Rifle CSP2_plank lowO2_0.1 (SPAdes) (version 2) | ecosystem: Environmental > Aquatic > Deep subsurface > Groundwater | place... | reverse complement strand
ATAGAAGGCGTATTATAATCTTTTAGACCAGGTTCTTCAAGTTATTGTTAAACCTTTCAAAAATATCAAGAGAGGCATACTGATCTACGAATTTTTTTGCGTCATCGTACGTACCCACCGCTAAAATTCTTTCGAGTGTATCCGCCAATACCCCAAGAGAAACAAAAAGCTTTGTAAAGTTGGGCCAGGAGAAACCGCCGGCTTCTCTGATTGCACCGCTTTCTACGAAAAAGTTTAAGGCAATGGCAAAACCCTGGGCGTAATGGATTACGTTTGGCTCCTTAAGATAAGAAATCCACCAGGAAAAAGCCAGGGCGATAAACATGACCATGATTGCCTCAAGTTCTTTCTGGGTGATGGCATCCTTCAAAAGCAGTGATCCGCAGGCCTTTACTCCGAAAATAGAAGCAGAAATTTCATCAAAAATCGGAAAGTATTCTTTGAGTCGTCTTTCAGCGTCCCGATAACGAAGAAGTGGATGGGAAATTTCATGAAGGTAGCAATCCCTTAAGGAACCAAGTCTTAAAACTTCTACAGGATAGTCTTTTTGAAACCCTTCTTCAAAAACTGCATGAAATATCGGATGTCGTTCTTTGTCAAATTTTAGATTGAATGAAGGTTTAAAGATAGTAATTTCGGAACCATATTTTTCCATAACATTTACACTATTTGGAAGGTTTGAACTGGTAAACATAAAGCGGGCAATTAGGCCAGAGAAGATCAGGGCATCGTCAACTCTAATTTGAATTTTGTCTAAGAAATCAACTTTTTCAGAAGGGACTAAAACCTTTCTTCTGGATGAAACAATGTAATCCTTGAATTTAATAGCATCGCCAGTCTGTCTGTAATCCATTATGCCAACCCATGATTGATAACAACACTTTGTAAAGAAAAGTTTGTCATTATATCTTTCAATTGGACCAATGACAAAATTAATCTTGTAAGGTTTCATAGAGAGCCAGTAAATATCGCTTGCTTCATAGTTGCCATCAAGAAGTGCATCTGCTTGGACCTGAAGTCTTTTGGCAAAATCCGGATTGTCTGTTATTGCAACTGCTTCTCTTATAAAGCGAGTCACCTTAGTAAGCTCTTTTTTATATTTTAAATGGTAAGGGATAGTGCGTAATTTTCCGTTTTTTCCCTTTTCTACGATTGTGTAGGGCGAAAGAATTTCGGGGTTATCCCTGGCTGCTTCAAGGATGTGGCTTTTGGTAACATCTCTTGGATATAAGTTGGCACCGTTGTTTTTTATGTTTTCCTGAAGTTGATAGATGGGGGCTATTGCTTCTGCCGCTTTAATTAGTTTTTCAACTACTTTTTTTTCAGAAGTAGTTAAATCTAACCCTTTTTGAGGGAATCGTACAATTGGAATATTTTTGGGGGTCATTTGATCTCGAGAAGTTTAATTTTACTCCTGACGGGGCCTAAACTAACCTCAATGACCTCGCCTGCTTTTAATCCCAAGAGAGCTTTTCCGACTGGAGATTCATTGGAAATTTTCTTGGCAGCAGGATCTGCTTCCATTGAACCGACAATCGCGAACTCATGAACCTCATCATTCATTTCGACTACAACTGTTGAACCGATAACCACGAAGTCTGTATTTGTAACCTGAGAGATGACCTGGGCCTTGGGGAGAACTTCCTCAAGTTGGGAAATGCGGGCTTCCAGAAGACTTTGTTCTTCCTTTGCTGCGTCGTATTCCGAATTTTCTGCAAGATCACCAAACTCCCTTGCCCTTTGAATTCTGGAGGTAACAAGCGGTCTCTTTACTTTAGTAAGTTCTTCGTATTCGGCTTTAAGCTGGCTTAGGCCTTCTTCTGTTAAAATAAATTTTTTATGAGTGGCTGGCATATTGGTTTTTGGAAGCCTATTTTATTGCAAAATTACCTTTAAGTCAAGAAATTTTGACCCGTGTGCTGTTGAAGTCGTTCATGTTTGTAATATATAATTCTTGTACTTTTGGCTCCATCACGCCTGACGACACGTCGCACGTGTCTGTCGAGTTTGACTCGACGTGATAGGACGCGAAGTTAAACTTGGCTCCATCGTCTAGTGGCCCAGGACACAGCGTTCTCAACGCTGGAACACCGGTTCGACTCCGGTTGGAGCTACCAATTTGATGAGATTACTCCTTGCCAGCTTTATTTTTGTTCTGCTTTTTACAATTGGGGTTTTGCACCCGATTCGCGCCGCTGACATCTATAACCTGCCGGATGCTCCTTCCGGAAAAATTGACGAGGCGCTTTTGAAAATTGTACCTGTTCGTTTTCTGCCATCCAGCCCTTTCTATTTTTTAATCTGGGCAAAAGAAAATTTCAATAGACTTATTAAACCGTCACCTCTCAGAAAGGCTGAGTTTGATTTTGTACTTTCCGGCAAACGTCTAAAAGAAGCGTATCTACTACTTGAGAAAAACAATGTAAAAAATTCGAGTGCTGCACTAAATCGATACTCGCGGGTGGCAGAAAAAACGGTAGATGAGCTGAAAAAAGCAAAAAACCAGAGCCAGGATGTAGCAACAGCGGCAGGTAAAATAGACAGTGGACTTGTCTATCAGTTAATACTTCTTGCGGCAATTGAGAAAAAAATGAGTAGTTTCGCCAGTGAGTATAATTTCAGCACTAATTTCTCAAGCGCTTTTGATGGATTTTCTCAAATCGTGACAGCAGTTGATCAAATTAATCCCGGAGTTGCCGATAAATACCTGCCAAAGTGAGATTTTAAATTAGAAAAGGGATAAGCAGTAAAGCGACGATATTTATAATCTTGATCATAGGGTTAATAGCTGGTCCCGCGGTGTCTTTGTAGGGATCTCCGACAGTATCCCCGGTGACCGCTGCTTTGTGCGCATTTGATTTTTTACCGCCAAAGTGGCCGGATTCGATGTATTTTTTGGCGTTATCCCAGGCGGCTCCTCCTGTTGTCATAGAAATGGCCACAAAAACACCTGATATTATTGAACCCATCAGCAAACCGCCAAGAGCTTTGGGGCCAAGGATTATACCGATAATAATCGGCGCAATTACAGGAATTAAGGCCGGAATTACCATAAGTTTTATTGCCTTTTTGGTCACTATATCGACTGCCTTATCGTACTGAGGTTTGCTCGTTCCTTTTAAAATACCGGGGAATTGTTTGAACTGGCGACGAACTTCCTCGACAACTGCACCTCCGGCTACCTGAACCGCTTCCATTGCGAAGGAGGCAAAAAGAAAGGGCAGGGAAGCCCCTATGAACAAACCAACCAAAACCCTGGGGTCGGCTATTGAAAATTCGACTGCAGCGCCTCTTGCTGAGAGTTCCTGGGAATATGCGGCAAAAAGAACAAGAGCAGCCAAGGCTGCCGAGACAATCGCATAACCCTTTGTGACGGCTTTGGTAGTATTGCCGACAGCATCAAGCGGGTCGGTAACATCTCTAACTTTTTGGCTCATGTGGGCCATTTCGGCAATTCCTCCGGCATTATCGGTTATGGGACCGTAGGCATCAATAGCAACAACAATACCGGTTAAGGAAAGCAGGGAAACAGCTGCTGTTGCTATTCCATAGATTCCCGCCAGACTATATGCGGTCAGGATTCCAGTAGAAATTGCGATGGTTGGCAAAAATGTTGCGCGCATGCCTGTTGCAAGACCCGCAATGATATTGGTGGCATGACCTGTTGTGGATGCCTGAGCTATTTTTTGAACAGGAGAGAATTTTGTTGAAGTGTAGTATTCGGTTAGAAAAAAGATAACAACGGTAACCAGAAGACCAACCAGGGCTGAGAGATAAATATTCATTGGTGAAATGGCGCCGTTTTCACCCATGACAATAAGAGTGGCCGGGTAAAAGCCTACCGCCGATAGAATTGCCGCCACGAAAAGACCGACATAAAGCGCACCCATGATGTTTTTACTTTTTGGAAGTCTGACAAAAAAAGTGGCGACAATACTTGCCAAAATTGCGATGCCTCCTAAAACCAAAGGGTAAATTGCAGCCTCAATTTTGTTGGAAAACAATAGAGAACCAAGAAGCATAGCGGCTATAGTTGTCACCGCGTAAGTTTCAAAAAGATCGGCTGCCATTCCCGCACAGTCACCGACGTTATCTCCGACGTTATCGGCGATCGTAGCCGGATTCCTCGGGTCATCTTCAGGAATTCCAACTTCAGTTTTGCCAACAAGGTCCGCGCCTACGTCCGCACCTTTTGTAAAAATTCCCCCGCCAAGTCTGGCAAAAATGGAAATTAGAGATCCTCCGAATCCCAGACCGATAAGCCCCTGCACGTCGCCGGTTGCTCCAAAATATCCGGCAACCGAGAGAAGTGCCAATCCAACAACCAAAAAACCGGTGACTGATCCACCCGCAAAAGCCAAAGAGAATGCCTCAGCTAGTCCTTTTGATGCTGCCTGTGCTGTCCTGACATTGGCCCGAACAGAAATATTCATGCCAATAAAACCTGAGGCGGCTGAAGCTGCTGCTCCGATAGCAAAACCAATAGCGGTTTCAAGAGACAACAAAAAGGCAATTGCAGCAAAGATAACAACTGCCACAACCGCAATCACCGAATACTGTCTTGCCAAATAGGCAGATGCACCCTGGGCAATGGCGTCTGAAATCTGGCGCATTTTAGGACTGCCCGGATCTTTTGAAATAATTCTAAATGAGGTGATCACGCCGTAAAAAATAGCAGCAACTGCAGCAAAAAGCGCAAATGGCAGGCCAAGATTAATATATGACTGCATGAGATTGAGAACTCTCTTTACTCCTTAGTGTTTTCGAAATCATACAAACTTTGGGGGGGATTTTCAACAAGAGAATTAGATGGTTTGTTGAGTTGGATAAGTTTTTCCCTGAACTCTTGGAGGTTTCTCCTTTATCCTTTTCTCCGCCGGCAGTGATTTGGTTAGAGCAACTTTCAGAACTTCGTCCATGTGTTCTGCCAAAATAAACTGCAAGTCACGTCTGACATTTTTGGGGATGTCCTCCAAATCTTTGGCGTTTTCCTTGGGTAAAATCACTGTGGTTAAACCTGCCCGGTGAGCCGCTAAGACTTTTTCTTTAACACCGCCTATTTCTAAAACTCTGCCGCGAAGGGTGACCTCGCCTGTCATTCCGACTTCTCTGCGGGTCGGAATCCTAGTTAATGCCGACACTAAAGATGTAGTTAAGGCAATGCCGGCAGAAGGCCCTTCTTTTGGCACGCCCCCTTCCGGGACATGGATGTGCACATCAATTTTGCTTGCAAAATTTTCGGCGAGGCCTAGAATTTTTGCCCTAGAGCGAACGTAGCTCATCGCGGCCTGGGCTGACTCTTTCATCACATCGCCAAGCTGGCCGGTTAAAATCAACTGTCCTTTGCCCGCCATAAGTGTAACTTCTAAAAATAAAATTCCCCCTCCTGCAGCTGTTACGTAAAGGCCGGTAGCCATACCGACTTCGTCTTTGGTTTCTGCAATAGTCTTGGAAAATTTGTACGGCCCAAGATAACTGTGCAGTTGCTTTGGGGTAATACGGATCTTTTGGGCATGTTTTTTGTTTGTAGCGATTTTCTTGGCAACTTTTCTTAAAATTGCAGCAATCTCCCGCTCAAGTTCTCTGACACCTGCTTCTTTGGTATACCTGCCAATGATTTCGCGAATAGTCGCGTCTGTTACCTCAACTTCTTTTTGAGAAATACCGTGTGCTTCGAACTGTTTGGCAATCAGGAAATTTTTGGCTATGTGAAATTTTTCTTCCTCCGTGTAACCAGGGAAGTCGATGACTTCTAGTCTGTCACGCAGAGCGGGAGGAATAGTGTCCAGAACATTGGCAGTTGTTATGAACATGACATCGGAAAGATCATATGAAACTTCCAGATAGTGGTCCGAGAAAGCATTATTTTGCTCCGGGTCGAGCGCTTCCAGAAGTGCCGATGAGGGATCGCCGCGGAAATCGACTCCAACTTTATCAATCTCATCAAGCATAAATATGGGATTTTTTGTGCCGGCGTTTTTGATACCTTGAATGATGCGGCCAGGCAGTGCTCCTACGTAAGTCCTCCTATGACCCCGGATTTCTGCCTCATCGTGGATACCGCCAAGTGAAACCCTGACAAACTTGCGATCTAAAGCACGGGCAATTGATTTGCCGATTGAGGTTTTTCCAACACCGGGCGGGCCGTAAAAACAGAGGATTGGTCCTCTTATTTTGCCGACTAATTTGTGCACAGCCAGGTATTCTAAAATTCTTTCCTTAACTTTCTTGAGACCATAATGGTCTTCATCCAGAACTTTGGCAGCAAAATCCACATCGGCAGCCTTGCCACTTTTAATTTGCCATGGTAAATCTACCAGCCATTCAAGGTAGTTTCTGATGTAAGATGATTCCGGATTGTACGCCGACATTTTGGCAAGACGAGCCAGTTCCCTCTCCGCCTTAATTCTGATATCCTCCGGCATACCTGCAGCTTTTATCTTTTTGCGAAATTCGCCGATTTCCCTGGAGTCATCGTCCTCCCCAAGTTCTTTTTCAATTGACTTCATTTTTTCGCGCAGGATAGCTTCTTTGGTAACTTTGCCGACCCGCTCCTGTGTTTCCGTATCGATCTTTGAGGAGATTTCTAAGATTCTGATTTCGCGCGTCAGCAGATCTGAAAGTCTGGCGAGTCTTGCCTTGGTATCGACCATCTCAAGAATTTGTTGCTTGTCGCTTGTTTTGAGGTCAATTGAGGCTGTAACAATGTTAACCAACTGGTTAGGATCATCTGTTGAAAATATGTGAATCGATGATTCAAGTGTTAAAACTCCACCAAGTTCCCCGTATCTTTTAATTTTTGCCAGAGTGTTTCTGAAAAGTGCCTCGATCTCTTCTGTCTTTTGTGAAAGCTCGGGAATCTCCTCCACCTTTACCGCAAGATATGGATCAATCTGGGTAAATTCTTTGAGATAGACCCGAACCAGGCCTTCTACAGCCAGGTTATATTCGTTATCGACTTTCCAAAGACGTCTTATTAAACCAACCGTGCCTACAGAATAAATATCATTGGGGGCCGGATTTTCCAGTCTTGGGTTTTTCTGGGAAACGAATATGGCAAGCCTGTCTGTGGACCAGGCATGATCAAGCCCAACCTTTACCTTTGGCCTGCCGACTGTTATCGGAACCATTGATGACGGGAAAACAACCGTGTCACGAAGGGGAACTATCGGAAGTTCGTTTTTAAGTCTTGGTTTTTGCTGATCTATAAATACTGGCATATAGATAACCTGGATCTATTCTACCAGCTTTTGCCGGTAGACGAACCAGTCAAGTTAACTGGTTGCGTACAGTCTACATAGAACGTGATTAGTCGAGTCAGACTCGATTAGTCGCGTCAAACGCGACTTCCAATCAAGTTTGACTTGATTAGCAGAAAGCATACCATGAGTGCTAAATCGTGTCAAGGACACATTTGGGGTTGAGGAATTACGCTACTTCTGGTTGAGACTGGTGTGTTTGTGATGGATCGTATCCAATTGCTTCACCATACTCTTTTAAGATTTCTAGTAAACTTTTGAGAGTCACTTGGTCCGCGTCAATGGTCCTATATGTTTCATACCCTACCTTTCTAATAATTCCACCATCTATCTGATCTATTCCTAGACTGCCTTCATGAATAATACGCCCAAGTTCGGCAAACTCATTACTTCCTGATTTTGAAATTCTTATAGATATACCCCCCATGTCGGGCCGGGTAACTTTGCCTGATGATGAAAAATCGTTGACCCCTATTAGCTGCATTTGGAATTCTTCATCTTCAATAATCACAGCGATAGGAGACGTTTCCCCCCAAGAAAGAGTCCTAATACCTCTTGTGTCTCTTCTTTCTGTATGGCTGTATTTTTGCCAGAATATGCCATTTGCAAGCTTTACCACTTCCGCATGCAATTCGTTTCTTTGCAATTCTGCTTTCGCGTCTGGAATTAAAGATCCGGGAAGGATTAGTCTATCACCTGACATAATCAAGATTATAAACTTCCCTTTTCATTTGTCAAATTTTTGCCGCGAAGAAACAGTAATAATCCTATGACAAATGTTAAAACTGATAATACGTGGGCGACTTTGAGAGTACCGATTGTTGCTGTATCTATTCGCCAGAATTCGGATATGAAACGGCCGATTGAGTACAGGATCAGATACATAGAGAACAATTGACCTTTGACATTTAACTTTTTTGACAAATAGAGAAGCAGAACAAAGAAAATAATATCGAGGGCGGCTTCATAGAAAAAGGTTGGATGGAAGTAGTTAAGATTCGCAAACTGATATGGACGGTGCTCTGGAGATATATAAATTCCCCATAGTTTGTCTGTTGGTGGGCCAAAGCCTTCTTGATTGACGTAATTCCCAAGTCTGCCGATTGCCTGACCGAGTAAAAGTGAGGGTGAGACTAAATCAAGAACGGATAAAAAGTTGAGATTTCGGACTTTTGCGACAAACCAAAAACCTAAAACCAATCCTGCAATCGCACCCCAAATTCCCAAACCGCCATTCGCAATATAAAAAATTTCAACCGGATTATTACTATAGATGGACCAGTAATCCAAAACGTGATAGAGGCGCGCTCCAACAATTGCCAAAATCAAAGGTAATAAAAGTATCGGGTCATCGAAAATTTTTTGCGGGATACGGTATGCGGAAGATCGCTTTTTTGTCAGCAAATAGCCCGCATAGATCGAAGCGGCAATAATTAAGCCGTAGAGGTGAATTGTTAAAAATCCGATTTGAATTTGGGGTTTTATTAAGGGCACCTCTTGTCAATTTTACAACTTTGATGGCAAATAGCGAGTAATTCCGTATAATTAAGGCGGGAGATGAAATTTACTTTCTATATAATTATTTTGGCAGCAATTATAGCTGCGGTAACATACGGTGCCGTAAATTGGCAGAAATACGGGAATATCTTGGGTAAAAAGCAGGATATTGCTCTTGTTGATCTAATGAAATTTGCTAATTTAAATGACGGTAAAAATTTTTGCACAAAAGGGTATTTAATTCAATTTCAGGGATCTACTGTTTTAAAAACTACTGCTGATAATGATCTCTATAAACAGTCCGTCTGGATTAATAACGTATCCGGGAAAAGTTTTTTTATTGATGCACTTGGTGATAATAAAGCGGCCCAAGCTCGGGTTTGTGGCAAATTTGAATCCGGGCGCGGCAAAGGATTTGGTCAGCCTTCTATATGGAATCAGCAAATAAGTGTGCAGAGTTTTGAAATAATAGACGAAGTGAAACCTCTAAATAATTAGTCTCTAAATAGCTACAAGATCTTTTTCTGATCTATTTAAAAGAACCGCGTTGGTGGCAACAATAATGGAGGATACACTCATCAAAAGGGCTGCAATTTCAGGCCTCAGAGAAATCCCATATTTAGGATACAGGATGCCTGCTGCAATTGGAATCGCCAGTAAATTATAAATTGATGCCCAGAAAAGATTTTGCTTCATTTTGGTAACGGTTGCCCTGCTTAGGCGAATGGCGCGCAAAACATCTGCCGGGTCGGATTTCATAAGTACGACCTTTGCAGTTTCGATGGCTACATCTGTTCCGGCTCCTATTGCAATACCAATATCGGCTTGCGCCAGCGCCGGGGCATCATTGACACCATCACCGACCATTGCAGTAAATTTCCCTTCGTCTTGTAGTTTTTTTACATACTTGGCTTTATCTTCTGGTAACACTTCTGCAAAAATCCTTTTTATACCTAGCTGCTTACCGATCGCCTCAGCAGTTTTTTTATTGTCTCCTGTAATCATTGCGATTTCTAATCCTGATTCCTGCATTCTTTCAATAGAAAGCTTTGCGTTTTTCTTGACTGGGTCTGCAGCAGCCGCAACTCCGGCAACTTTACCGTTTATCGCAAGAACCATAATTGTTTTCCCTTCCGCAAGCAGTCTCTCTATTTCTTTCAGAAGAGGTTTTATGTCAACGTTTCTGTCTTTCATTAGCTTGACAGTTCCGACTAGTACTTGCTTGCCGTCTACGTTTGCCTCTACACCATGACCTGCAAGGTTTTTAAACTTCGAAATATCTGTTGGGATTTTTATCTTTCTTTTTTTGGCTTCCTCGATAACTGCTAAACTTAACGGATGATTTGATTTTGTCTCGGTAGCAGCATCGAGTCCTAGCAGTTCCTCTTCGGTAAAACCACTAACAACAACTACATCGGTAATTTTAGGCTTCCCTTCAGTGAGAGTTCCCGTTTTATCAAGAACTACAGCCTGGATTTTGGACACCTGTTCAAGCGTCGTGGCATCTTTTATTAGAATGTTGTGTTTGGCTCCGAGACCTGTTCCAACGGCAACAGCAGTTGGAGTGGCAAGACCAAGTGCATCGGGACAGGCAATGACTACTGTTGAAATGGCAAAGGTGAGCGCAAACAGGAGAGGTTGGCCCAAAAATAAAAACCAAACACCAAACGTAATTAAACCACCGCCAACTGCGACAATTACCAAATATTGAGCAAATCGGTCGGCGATTTTTTGCCCAGGCGCCTTTGAGTTTTGGGCGATTTCCACCAGTTTGACTATTTGGGCAAGAGCTGTGTCTTTACCCACTTTGGTTGCCTTAAACCTCACTGAGCCTGATTGATTAATAGAGCCACCGATAACCTGATCACCTTTTTTCTTAGCAACCGGAAGTGATTCACCTGTAACCAAAGATTCATCGATTGCTGTTTCGCCTTCTGTTATTTCTCCATCTACCGGTACTTTATCGCCAGGCTTTAAAACTAAAATATCTCCAAGTTTTACCTTGGATGTTGGGATCTGAATTTCCTTACCTCCTTTCATAACCCGTGCCTGGGGTGGGACTAGATTGAACAAGGCTTGGAGTGCATCTGTTGTACCCCTTCTTGATTTCATCTCCATCCAATGGCCAAATAAAACAAATGTGATAAGAAGGGCTGCTGCTTCATAGTAGGAATCACTACTGCCTAGAAATGTTAAAAGTACACTAAATGCATAGGCTGCTGTAATACCAACGGCAATAAGTACGGCCATATTTAGTGTTTTGCGCCTTAAAGCTTGGTAGGTGGAATAAAGAAAGATCCAGCCGGAGTAAAAGAAAACAGGAGTTGTCAGAATCAATAGAAGCCAATGAGCGGGGACAGGGGTGGATATTTCTCCCAGAAATTTTTCACCGAGTGGAGAGTATGCAATAATCGGTATTGAAAGAATTAAAGCAAAAAAGAATTTGTTGCGAATATCTTCCTCCATAAGTTTTGCCATTTCGCGGCCGGCAAGACCTGAGTGTTGCATACCCATAGTCATTTCCATGCTCATCTTAAATTTCTCCCAAAATGTCATTTCGGAAATATTTCTCATTTCATGGTCTTTATGGGTATGATGATTCATCTTTTCTCCGTCTTTCTTTTGTTGCATAAGTTCGAGTTTCATTCCGCAGCTGGGACATGTGCCTGGTTTCTCTGAAGTTACATCTGAATGCATAGGACAAATGTAGAGTTTTTGATTGAGCTTATGCTTTGTGTAACTCATGTCACCTTGGAAAATCTATAAACCTTATTTGCCATATAAGTTATTCCTATAAAATTAAAGGTTATGCCAAGCCAAAATAAGTGGACTTGGTATTGAGTTATATAAGTTATAAATCCAGAAATACCAAGAATGGGTAAGATGTTTACTAAATAGTGGGAACAGCATGAAATCATGGCCGCACCAGATGTAGAACCGGAAACGGTTAAGATTTTCGCAGAGATATTTTGCCTTTGGATTGAATTTTTAAGATATGTGTAGAGTCCTACTTGAATTCCAAAACCAAAAGCAAGAGAAAGTATAAAATACCAATACTTTGCAAATTGACTTTGGGCAAAGTCCCAGCCGGAGATTAGAGTTACAGTCGCAAAATAAAATATTAAAAGCAAAGAGGCGGCCAAAAAAACCCTAAGGATCGGGGACAGAATAATTTTTTGTACCATTTTTAATTCAGCTTTTCAAGCTCTGTTTTCAGCTCGTCGTTTCTGACAGCCATCTGGGGGTCATCTTTAATAAAACGAATCACACCTTCTTTATCGAGAATAAGATAAGTGTGACCGGGGAATTGACCTTTATGCATTGACGATGGCAGAGAAAGAACGCCATAATCCTTTGAAATTTTCCTGCTTGAATCGAAAAGAACTGTTGTTGTACCAAGTTCGGGCATTTTATCAATAGCCCTTTTCCATTCGTTTTTAGTGTCAACGACAATAGAAAAAACGATAGTATCTTCTTTTTTAAATACATCGTCTTTACCAAATGCTGCGATCTGATTCCAGCATGAGGGATAACACATTACACCTTCTGTGAAAAATAAGACTATTTTTTTGCCTTTTTGTTCGCTCAAAGTTATTTTTTTATCGTCATAACTATATAAGGTAAAATCCGGAGCTGGCTTGTCAATAAGCGCATTGAAATTATCTTCATAAACTTGTTGGCTCTCGTGATGCTCTGTGGGGTGATTTACTTCTTCACTATCCTGCTTATCTTTACTGCCAAGATAGAAGGCTGTACCAGCAATTGCTCCGAAAAAAATAATGATTGAAAGGGCAACGAGGATTGTTTGCTTCTTCACATTACTCTCCTTCTTTTGTGCCGGACTGATTCTTTCTGACTTTCAACAATTCCTTAAGGGATTTAAAAGTAATTACCAAAAAAATAATGAAGAATATTATTGCCCAGACAGGTTCTGGAATGATTTTTGTGTAACTGCCTATCAACTTTATAAACTTTGTTAAGTAAATATTAATGCTTAACTGGTAGGAGGCGTGGGTTATGAGATTATTGGTGCTAGCAAGATAAAAAATGATTGCTCCGAGCATCAAAAACATAAGGCCGGAGAAAAGATTAGATAAGGTCAGACGTATTTTTTTGCCCAGAACACTGTAGCTGACAGTTTTTCGAAATGCAAAAAATTGTTGGGTGAACTTACTCTTATCAAGAACCATACTTAAAGCAAATAAAGGGATAACCATCCCTAAAACGTAAGCCAAAGTATAGGCACCACCTAAAAGAAATGACGCCGGCAGAGCAGCCAAGGCTAAAACGCCGGCAAGAACAGGGGCACAGCAAGTTGTAGCAATTCCGGAAAAAACTCCCAGTACAAAAACCGATAAAAGGCCCGAATTTTTTAATTGGGGATGGACAAATGCCGGAAAAGAAAATTGTACTCCAAGAATCAGGGTCAGGCCAAGAAAAATCAAAAAGAGAGAACCTGCGGTAAAAATAACATTGTGGTATGTGCTAAAAACTTGTGTTATAGCAGATACACCAAGACCAATTGGCATAAAGACAGCCAAAAGACCTAAAAAGTAAATGAAGGTCATCAGAAAAACGGTTGATCGTTGTTTGAATATAGATGCAAAATATGTGGGTAAAAGAACAGTAACGCAGCAAGGGGCAAACAGAGCGGCTACTCCTGCAAAGAATGAGGCTATAAATGATGCGCTAACTAGTAATTCCATAATTTTCTATAACCCTTTTTAATTAATGGTGTTTTTCTTTATGCCCTCTCATTAGAAAAATATGACTTAAAGGACATAAAAGAAACAGTAAAAAGACCACATTATTTTTGGTAAATCCGAATAAAATAAAAAGGGCAAAAATTAAAATTGGTCCAAGACAACCAATGATCATTAAAGATCTATTCTTAAACATGTTATTCATGTTTTAGAGATATTTTTCAGGTTCTTGATAGAATTCATTTTTACAATTCTGGGAACAGAAGTAATATATCTTGCCCTCATAATCTAGGCAGATTGCACTATCTTCTATTTTTACTTTCATAAGACAAACAGGATCCTGTTCTTTCTTAGATAAATTAAATCTAAAACTTCCAATTTTCATTGATAATTTGCACTTAATTTTTGGAAAAAAACATCTATCGACTATTTTCGATAAGTAAATTTTGCCTAACTTTATTATTTTTTAGCTAATTGATTGTAAAACCAAGCGAAAATCCAACCTATCAACCACATTCCAATTACTGCCGTAATAAACCCTAACAAGAAATTTCCTCGAGGGCTTCCTGTCCAAATAAGACCAATGTCCATGCCATGAAACCAGCTCTGGCCAACCACTTTGGAGAACTCTGGGAAGACGGCAACCGAAAAAGAACAAACTATATAGACAATTCCGGTTACAGCAGCTGATGCGCTTGCTAATGCCTGTTCTTTCATATTTTCAACAAGTTCGACTTGTTCTCACCTCCTTTAACCGCCGATAAATTTCTTTATTTAACTTTATCTCCTTTTTTCCAGAGCAAGCGGATAAGAGCAATTAGAGTGACAATCACAAGAACCCAGGTTACCAGGCACAAAATTCCAAAGACCCAAATTGAGCTGGAGCCGCCACCCCACCACATCATCGGGTGATTTGTCCATAGGCGATCATCATAAGTTCTTTGGCCAATATCGTTTCCGTACCTCATCATGTCAGCAAACATTTTTATCACCCCTTTCTATTTTCTTGCTTTTTCAAAGACATCGACGACTTCCTGGATCGATTTTTGCTGATCTTTTCCATGCATTGCGTGGGCAACGTGTTCTTCCAGGTGGCCTTTTAAAATAATATTGTCGACTGCGCGAAGGGCAGCTTGAACAGCTAAGGATTGTTGTAAAATTTCAATGCAATATTTTTCAGTTTCAATCATACGAATTACATGGTTCAAGTGTCCCCCGGCGGTACGTAATCTTTTGAGTGCCTGCTCCTTAACTGCCTTCTTCATGCTTATATCCTACCCAGTAGGGGAGGGTTTGTCAAGTAAGATAGAGTAGGGAAGTGTTTGGCTAATAAGCAAGCCTGTTATATAATCTTCGCAACGATCAAATTATAATGAAACCCGTTAAGATTTACACAAAAACTGGTGATCGTGGAACTACTTCTCTATTTGGCGGAAAAAGAGTTGATAAAGATAACTTGCGGGTTGAAGCCTATGGAAATGTCGACGAGCTAAATTCCCTAATCGGCGAAATACTGACAGAAAATCCCCTTCCAGATCTATCACAAAAACTGGAGAGGATACAGGCGGAGTTGTTTGTATTAGGGGCCGATTTGGCTACGCCAAAAAATATAAAAATTAAGGTGCCAAGAGTTACAAAATCTTTTACAAAAAGATTGGAAAAAGAAATTGACGCTTGGCAGAAAAATTTACCTAAGATCACAAGGTTTATTTTGCCGGGAGGAAATAAAGTTGGTGCTAAACTTCATCTCGCAAGAACAGTTGCCAGGCGTGCTGAGCGGGCAATTGAGGCTTTAACAAAAGTTGAAAAAATTAATGCGAATACCCAAATTTATGTTAACAGGCTTTCCGACTGGTTTTTCGTGGCTGCAAGGTACGTCAATAAAATTGATAATGTAAAAGAAAAAACTTGGAGGGGCCGCAGATAATTGCTGTTGCTAGTTGGAAAATAGTTCATGGATAATAACAGGACAGCAGAGCTTCGCAAAATTAGGGACGAGATAATAAATTTAATCGCTTCCCCGCTTTTTGAGTACCGCAAGAAAAATCAATATTTTCCAGTAATCGGTGAGGGTAACCACAGCACCAAAATCATGTTTATCGGAGAGGCACCAGGTGAAAGTGAGGCCAGAACCGGCAGGCCTTTTTGCGGGGCTGCGGGAAAAATTTTAGATGAGCTGATTGAGTCAATTGGCCTTGCACGAGCCGATGTTTATATCACAAATGTTGTTAAGGATAGGCCGCCCAATAACCGCGATCCGTCTCAAACCGAAATTGAACTTTACGGGCCGTTTTTACAAAAACAGATTGAAATAATAAAACCAAAAGTTATAGCAGCACTTGGTAGGTTTTCAACTAAATATATTTTGGAAAAATTTGGATTACCAGAAAAAGATCAGTCAATCAGTGTTTTGCACGGAAAAGCACTTGATGCAATCGCAAATTACGGGCCAATTACAATTGTCCCGTTTTACCACCCGGCAGTTGTTCTTTATAACGTGACCAGTCGAAAAGCTTTGGAAAAAGATTTTGAGGTATTAAGAAAACTAATTTAACTGCACTTGCTCCAGCCGCAGGTGGGGTTTACGCATTTTTTGCAGCCTTCGGCAAACATCAGGGGCGAGCCGCAATCGGGGCAACTGTTAAACTTAGTTTCCAGTTCACTTATTTTATGATTAAGTAGACTTGTTGTTTGTAGTTGATCATCTTGTTGATTTAGCTCTCTAGTTTTTACCGAAGCACCACTAGCGATAGCAGGTAAGCTGACAGGGATCTTGGGTAGCATCATCTGCAAATTTTGGCTGGCACCATTGGTTGGTGTTTTACCGTTCGTTTGACCATTTGACTGACCATTGCTCAGACCGTTTGAGGGGGCGACTTCTGATTTAGAGACTGTTTGAATTACCTCCTGGGTTTCTTCGACAACCGGCAATTGTAATTGTTTGGCGCGGGAGATTTCAATTAAGGATTTACCGACGGCGTCGAACGCGGAAAGGACAGAGTCCGCACCCATACCGTATGGCGTACCGCAGGAAATGCCAACCAAGTCAGAAGCAATTTCTTCCAGTGATGCTCCGTATTTAAGGGCGCGGGACGCCAGTCTTCCGGTAACCTCTGCGGCACCGGCAACGTATCCACCGGTTTTGCCGATTGTGACAAAGACTTCAACCGGTGCGCCGTCGGCATCACGAAAAACGGATGTATAGATGGGGCCAACGTCTGCTTTTTTGCGGACACGCATTCCCCAGGCTTCCTGAGGTGTCGGGCGTTTTGTTGGAACAACTACTCCACGTTTGTCTACTGTTAGCTTTTTACCTGCCAGCTGATCATAGTAGGAGCCTTCTTTTTTAACCTCCAGAACCTGCTTTTCTCGTGAGCCGTCGCGATAAATGGTTATCATATTGCAGCCGAGTTCGTAACTTAGCCAGTAGGCCTCGCGCACGTCATTAACCGTTGCCTCATTTGGGAAGTTGATGGTTTTGGAGATGCCGTTATCGGTAAATTTCTGGAAAGCGGCAGCCATCCTGACATGATCCTTTGGCGCAATATCACCAGCAACTACAAAGGCTTGCCTTAGGTCTTCGGGGATTTCATCAAGGTTTTTTATCGACCCTTTGTTTTCTTCAATTTTGGCTAAGATATCATCGCTATTAAGACCCCTGTCTTTAAGTGCCTCAAGAAAATACGGATTTGTGTTAAAAAGCCTTTTGCCCTCAATAGTGTTTTTGGCAAACGTTTGCGCAAAGTGTGGTTCTATCCCACTTGAGCAGTCGGCAAGAAGCGAAATTGTACCAGTCGGGGCAATGGTGGTTCTTGCGCCGTTTCTCGGTTTGATATGATCATTGGCGCGCTTTGGCTTGTCATAAATTGAGCCTTTGAAAGCAGGGAAAACCCCGCGAACTTTGGCTAAATTTACGCTTGCTGTGTCCGCCTCGCTTTGCACAAACTGCATAACTTTTTCGGCTAAACTGAAGGCCTCTTGTGTATCGTAGCCGATGCCAAGCTTAACAAGCATATCTGCCCAACCCATTACTCCAAGACCTACGCGGCGGATCGCCGACGTCATTCTATCGATTTCATCAACAGGGTATTCGTTCATATCCAAAACGTTATCCAAAAAGTGGATAGCTGTATGGACGGTTTGTTTAAGGTCTTCCCAATCGATTCTTCGATTTTGCTCAGGATAAACCCTTCCTTTTTCGTCAGGGTAAACAAACTTTGAGAGGTTTATTGAGCCTAGTGTGCAGGCATCATAGGGTAAAAGAGGCTGTTCGGCGCACGGATTAGTTGATTCAATAAGACCGATCTTGGGTGTGGGATTTGCCCGGGAGCCATTTACTCTGTCAATCAAAATCATGCCGGGATCGCCATACTGCCAGGCAAGCTTTGTAATAAGATCAAAAATCTTTTTGGCGTTGAGACGACCTGTAATCTCGCCGGTTCTTGGATTAATTAGTTCGTAGCCCTCATCTTCGCGGATTGCCTTACACAATTCATAAAGTTTGGCGACGGCTTCTTCGACTCGGACATTTTTAAGATCCAGATCGCGGATGGTATAAGCCTCTTTTAACTCTTTTACAATATCGTCAGCATCAATTTCATCTTCAGCAAATTTTGCATCGTTTCTGACCTTTTGCATGAAAGTCTCGTCAACTGTAACGGAGATATTGAAGTTGGTTAGAGAAAATTCATCGACCTTGTGGACGGCAAAACGCAAAATATCCGGGTGGGTGTAATGGATAATACCCATATTGGCACCGCGGCGGACACCGCCCTGACGAATTTGCGAGGTAACGTCATTGTAGGCCTGCAAGAAAGCAACAGGTCCGGTAGTTTTACCTTTTGAGGTACCAATAACATCGTCTTTAGGGCGAAGGCGTGAAAATGAAAAGCCCGTGCCGCCTCCCATTTTATGGATCATGGCCATATCGCGCATGGTTTTTAAGATTGATTCCAGGTTGTCATCGACAGGCAGAACAAAACAGGCAGAAAGCGACTGGCCCTTTTTGCCGGAGTTAACAAGTGTCGGAGTATTTGGAATAAACTTTTGGGTACCCATTATTTTGTAAAAATCGCGGGCGCTTTTGAGGTGCGTTTGGGTGTCGTGGCTTGTCTTGCCGGCCCGCAGGTATATGCGGTCGGCTGCACCTATGTAGTAGGCAACTCTCCAGAACAGCTCTTTTGGAGTTTCTACCGGTTCCCCTTTTTCGTTTCGGAAAGAATAACGGGTTTTGGCAATGTAGGCGGCGTTTTCGGATAGTGCCGGATCAAAAAGATCTTTTGGAGGTGAAGGGATTTTGCGGCCGGCAGTGCGAGCAGCTTCTCTTTTTTTTGTCCTTAAATCTACTTTTGGTAACTTAAATTTTTTCATTCGTAGAAGACCTATGATTATCCTTAGAAAAGCTTTGCCTATTCGAAGAAAGGCTATGCTTATTCGTAGAAAGGCTATGCCTATTCGAAGAAAAGCTTTGCTTATCTTTTAAATTTTTTCGACAGTTTTGAAAGCTCGTTTTCAAAATCGGCAATGTCTGCAAATTCCCTGTAAACCGATGCAAACCGGATGTAGGCGACTTTGTCAAGCTTTTTTAATTTTTTGGCAACTAATTCCCCTATTGTTTTACTTGATACCTCGCTTGTACCGCTTTTTCTTAGTTCCGATTCGACTTCGTCAACAACTTTTTCAATATGTTCGGCAGAAATTTCTCTTTTCTCACAGGATTTAATAATCCCGCCTCGCAACTTTCCCCTATCAAAAATTTCGCGTCTGCCGTCTTTTTTGACTACTAAAAGATCAAGTGTTTCGACCCGCTCAAAAGTAGTAAATCTGCGAGTGCACTTTTGGCACTGGCGTCTTCTTCTGGTAATTTTCCCGAGAGCACCTTCACGTTTATCAACTACTTTTGTTACCTCATGCGCGCAAAAAGGACAAATCACATTATTATTACTCCCGATATGCAGTGCGGTTTATTTATTCTATTGGCTGCCCTAATTTGAAAATAATTGCTATTTAGCAGGCTTATCCAAATCTACGAAGCTTCGTTTCACGGATCTGCCAAAAGCACAATATATTGTGGTCTAGTTCCATTAGAACCCCAAATCTTGCGCTTGTCAAGACCCAAAAGCGTTAAAATTGCGATTAGCTTATGGTAAATGGTAAATACTATTCTAAACCGAAGAAAACCCGAATGTCAAGAGGTGAGATCTTTCGACAGAGTTTATACTGATTTTGCAAAGCGAAAGAAGTACTCAGGATAAATTTATGATTACACAAATTTAGTTTACAAAGCCGAGAAGATCTTTTGATTCGTCGGACATTTTGGCAGGGCTCCACGGCGGCTCAAAGGTTAGTTCAACCGCAACGTCTGAAATACCTTTTATTGATTTTAGTTTGGATGTTATGTCCTTGGTGAAGTAGGAATCCAGAGGACAGCCTGGGGTGGTTAAGGTCATCAGTACACGAACCTGGCTACCTTCAACGTTGATTGAGTAGATAAGACCAAGATCAACTATATTAATACCAAGTTCTGGATCAAGACATTGTCTTAACTTTTCTATTATCTGGTCGTGTGCAATCGTCACTTACTCTCAATCTACTACAAGCTTGGCACTCAAGTCAATTTTGGCCGTTTCGCCACAAGCGATAAATGACACCGGCTTTATCATCCGAAACGTATAGAGCGCCGTCGGGTCCGAAAGTCAGATCCGCAGGCCTGCCGATTGTTTGTGCGCCTTTTAAAAATCCCGATATGAAATCTTCTTCGCCGGAAATTTTGTCACCATTAACTTTTAACTTGACTACTTTGTATCCGACAGGTTTGGAGCTATTCCATGAACCGTGGAGGGCAACCAATAAATCGCCCTGCAAACCTTCAGGAAATTGCTTTGAATTGATAAAAGTTAGCCCTAAAGGCGCGCAGTGAGCGCATAATTTGTAAAGAGGTGGCTGTGTATCTCTGCAAGCGTCTTGACCTGCGCCTGAATTGAATTTTAAATCCACTGTTCGATCGCCAAAGCAACGAGGCCATCCATAATCTTTATTATCTTCTATAATGTTAATCTCGTCAGGAGGCAGGTTATCGCCTAAAAAATCTCTGCCCATTTCTGTGCCCCAAAGTTTTTGCGACTGGTCATTCACCGTAATAAAGACAGAGTTTCGCAAACCTTTGGCAAAAAGTCTTGGGGCTATGCCATCTTTGTCGGACACAATAACTGCCGCCGAAAATGGGTCTTTTTCGTTGCAAACATCGCAAGTTGAGCCAATTGTGACAAACATTGTTCCGTCATTTTTAAAAGCGATTGACCTTGTAAAGTGTCTTCCGCCTGCAGGCAGCGGGAAAAGTACCTTATCAAGTGTTGCAGAAAGGCTTTTTGGGTTCCAATTATACCTTGAGACTTGGGTTTCCTGGGCAACATAAAGCATGCCTTTGTAAAACGCCAAGCCGTGAGGACGTTTGAGGCTGGCAAGAATTTCTGTTATCTCGCCCTGATTTGAAACAGCTACAACTCTGCCCTTTGAGGGAACACTCGCAAGTAAGTTGCCTGCATCGTCAAAAACCAAATCTCTGGGACCATCCAGGTTGTTAGCAAAAATATCGATTGAGAAACCCTCGGGGATTTTTAGTCCAAGTTCGTTTTTGGCTACAGCCGATGTTGTCTGGGGTGATGACAACTTAGGCGGCAAAATAGTAGGCGCTGCGCCTCTGAACTGAAATACAAGATAAACAAGTGCTGCAATTGCAATTGCAGCTATTACCAGCAGTATCTTTTTCATTTGATGATTGACCGACTGACAGGGTTGGTCTATTCTAACAAATAGAGGGTTGGGGGGTGATTGTGAATGGATCAAAAAAAGACACTTAGTTTTTTGACTCTTTGGGTCGGCTCAACAATAAGTTTGTTGATTCTTTCGGTGGTACTTGGGGGAAATATAGTGCTTGGCAATATGAGTATCACCAAGCCCGTCGCCGGTTTAATGTTTGGTCTGGTTTTAACCGTAGTATATTTTCTAACAGCACCTGCTGCAACAAAACTCAATATCCGTGTTAAGGATGAGAAAGCTTGGGCTCTGGTATTTTTTATTGCAAATGTGATTGTTATATGGACTGTCAAAAGATTGGCTAACATTACTGCAGTAGGAATTTCAAGTATATTTTTTGTATTTGTTGTAGCCGCAATAATTACTTTGGTTGAAAGGTTTGTCGACAAATACAGCAAAAAAACTTTGGGGAAAAAATAGGTATATTGACTCGTAAACCTGAGTTAAAATTGTACTCTTGCAGCCAGAAATTACTCAATGGCCTCAAAAAGTGGTTTAAGAAAAGAATTTCTGAGAATACGGCGGTTCTTATCTGGTCAAACGGTAACTAACAAGAGCGATCAAATTTTCCGAAATGTAATTAAGCTTAAAGAATTAAATGTCGCACAAAATTTTCTAGTTTATCTTCCTGTAAATAATGAGGTTGACACAAAAAAAATAATCAAACATTTGATTTCGCAAAAGTCTGCAGTTTTTGTTCCGGCTTTTTTAAAAAGCACCAGAGTATATAAGGTGGCAAGGTTTACAGGACATGATGATTTGGAAGAAGGTCCGTACAAAATTCCCCAGCCAAAAAAACCCGACATTGCAGACATTGGTTTAGTTGATGTGGCTATAGTGCCCGGTGTCGGGTTTAGTAAACATGGGGTAAGACTCGGTTATGGCAAAGGGGTGTATGATCAGCTGTTTGATAATTGCAAGGGACTTAAGATCGGTCTTGCTTATGATTTTCAGGTTATCGACAACATACCAAGACAGAAACATGATCTTGTAATGGATAAGGTAATTACAGAAAGCAAAATTTACGATTTTACTTAACTATTATAGCATTGGGCAATGCCCTGCCAGGCCCTGCCCTGTAGCCTCCATCATAAAGAGCGGTGGAACCTCCCCCGTCAAGATTCAGGGCATCGGTTGCACCAAGCGATTTAAAAATATTGGCAAGATCCAAATAACTTGAGTTTCTGGCGGAAACTAAGAAAAGTTTGCCGTTGCCAAAACCAATTCCGTTTCTGGTTCCTTTGGCACTGTCTGCGACCAAAATCTGTCCCCCAGCAAGCAGTGAAGGATAGTTAACTATTCCCCCTGTGATATCAGAGGATGCATTAGAGCACTTGGCACAAGGATAAAACTGTGGAGAACCACCCCGAAAAATCATCATACCCCGGCCGTCCCAAAAAAGCTTCTCTGCCTCCATCCACTTTTTCTTGCGATTGTTCCAAACGGGAAAATCATAGGTGTTCACTTTGCCGGAGCACCAACTGTAGTCCGGCGGACAAAAATAAGTACCGTTAATACCGGCGCGACCGCCATTTTCAGATATAAATTGTGCCAGTGATTTGGCAGGACAATTGTTGGAACAATTGTCGTCGTTTGCGGAATCCGTAACAACGGTGATTGAGGATAGGTTGAAAGTTGCAACTATATAGTTTCCCCCGCTTGTGGTGTTACCACCACCCGATGATGCGGGTTTTGGGGCAGGGGTTGGAATTGGCGAAGGTGAAGGGGCTTCCTTGGCTACTGCAAGGTACTCTTGAATGGGACTGGGTTTATCGGTTGGGGCAGGGGTTGGGGTAGAACTTAGATTACCGGGTTCATTTTTTTGAGTAACAGGTGGCTTATTAACTTTAATAAACCTGGAGATTGTTTCGGGGAATAGTCTTGTCTCTTGATTATGGCCTTTAGCGATAGTTGCAGTGAGAGAAAGTAAGGTAATTATGGCAACAGGCAAAACCAGCAGTATCGGCGCAAAGCCTTTGAGGTGCACAATTTAAGTATACAAACATCAAGCTCACCTTGCAGCAATTCCACAGCAACTTTTCTGTACCTTTCTCCCGTATGAGCACACGCGTGTGCAATTAATTGATTAAAGATAACCAACCATTTCTCTCAGGTTTTTTTGAAAGTCGCCGACATCTTCAGAGAACAGAACAAAAGAGCTTCTGATTCTGTCTTTCCCTTCACCAACAAACCTTGACGCAGTTATCTTTAGATATTTCTTGTCGTTTGAAGCAACGTTAACGTCAAAGAAAATGGTTTTGGCACCTAATTTGAGCATCGAGGATTTAACCTTGTTTGTATCTTGCGAAGAACTCTTAACATCCATGTCTAGTTGTCACCTCCTCTCTAATTCACTCATTTCCTAATCTAAGTTTTGAAGATATGTTAATATATACCCGAATAAAAACCGAATGTCAATCCCTCAATTTCGAAATTTGTTAAAATACACACTGCACTCTACATTGCCGGATCGTCTAACTTGTCCCGCCAAATTTATATGTATTTATATATCTTGGTTAACAAAAATAATAAGTATTACATTGGAATAACAAAGAAGTCGCTGGAAGATCGACTCAAAAGACATAATAGTGGCGACGTTATATCCACTCGAACACACAGACCGTGGAAGATAACGTATTTTGAAGAGCATGAAAGTTATGAATCGGCTAGGAAAAGAGAGAAACAAATAAAGAGTTGGCACGGGGGCAATGCACTTAAAAAACTTGTATCCAGTGTTGCGGGATCGTCTAACGGTAGGACCGCAGATTCTGGATCTGCGTATCTAGGTTCGAATCCTAGTCCCGCAGCTCTGACGGGCACCCCTAGGTGACCGTGATCCCTACAATGGCTTGATGGGGCTTGCTAAATGCCTTCTCAGGCCATCGCTATATTCGGACCGCTAAGAATTTAAGAAAAAGTAAGAAAAGTTAGAATAAAATAAGAGTATTGCTGGGTCGTCTAACGGTAGGACATATGCCTCTGGAGCATAGAATCTAGGTTCAAATCCTAGCCCAGCAGCTTTTATCTGGAGCGGTCGAATACTAGTTTTCGAGTTTCAGTCTGTGGCAATCTCATCATAACATTTTCAAACCAGAAGTATTTTTTCTAAAGCTAGTAAATTACCGCTTGTTTCTTTTTCTCAACCTGCTTTTTGAGAAATTCTAAAGCATATGGAAGCATTTGGTTTGGGTCTTCGGCAGCATATCCAAAAACATTGCTCGCTTCACCGCGTCTTAAAGGTTCAACGTAAGTATCTACAACACCTTGAGCTTCTTCTTGGCTATCTCCTAAACCCATTGCCAAGAAAATAACCTCGTCATCCTCTTCAATTTGCCTGATAATGGGTACTACTCCCTCTTTATTTCCGTAACCATCGGATAAAACAAAGACCATTTTTATAACATTGTTTTTATTCAAGGTCATCTCCTTATAAACTTCTTGAATTGCTTCAGTTTCATCCGTCCCTCCACCAATTTGCGAGAGTTCATCAATCATTCTCAGCTCTTTTTCGTCATTTAATGGATCGTCAAGCTTAGTTACCCTCCAAGGCCTCACTGTAAACTTGGTCGCACCAATTCTGAAAGGTTGTTCATCCATCATTACCAAATTCTCAGCTTCTAAATCTTCTTTGGCTTTCTTGAACGCTTCGGTAACAATTACTAAAAGATCAATCGATTTTTCAATGTTAACACCGCTCATAGAACCTGAATTATCAACAATCCATTCCATTTCAACTTCTAAAAATTCCGGGTTTCTCACCTCAATCATTTTGGTTTCAGGGTCGGTTTCACCCGCAATAACAGCGGCAATTGTTTCATATTCAAGTCCCGGTACAATTTCACCTTCTCTTCTTAAATACTCGAGTCTTTTTCTTCGATCATCCAAGAAAATCTCCGATAAAACGCTGGCTGTTGACTCAATTTCCATTTGATACTTTTCCTTGATTTTCTCCCATGTTTCAATAGATCTTTCACGTACCTGCAAGGCTTCAGCCAACCCCCTTTGCCTTTTTTCCTTGGCTTCTCTTTCTAGCTGCCTGCCAGCTTCCTCAATTGCTTCAAGTCCCCGTCTTTTTTGAATCTCCGGTTGCTGCCCTTGTTTACCCTCTTTTTCAGGATTTTCGAGTTGCGCTTTAATTTCACCAAAAACTTGCTGCATATGCTCTTTTTCCTCTTCGGACATTGTCGCTATCTCATGACCTAACCTCTCAAGTTCACCAAGAATCTGCTCAACGAGTTCTTGTTCTTCCTCGGCAGTTAGCGGTGCTCCTCCTGTTGATCTACCCATACCTACGTCTTCCTGGCTTTGTTGTTGCTTTTGGTTTTTTCTTTCCTCTAGCTCATTTTCCAAAAGTTTCAAGTATTCCGGTAAAATCACTTCCTTATATGCTGCAAACTTACGATTCAGGGTTCGGGCGTGATCGGTTGGAGTTGCGAAATAATTTTCAAATGCACGCCTGTCTACTAGTGCCGCCATAGCACCGCTTTTCATAATCCTTTGATAAGACTCAAAAACATCTTGGTCTAACTTTTCATCCAACCCTTCTTGTTTAAGATATCTTGATCTTAGCAACGTCTGCATCAACTGCTCCGGTTTTGACATACTTTGAAAAGCTTCGGCAGGCAGTTCACCTTTTCGAGTTTGAAACTGGGTTATTCCATTTCTAACTAATAAATAAGGACTACGGCTCATATAACTTTCCAGCCAAATGTCGGCAATACTATTGACTAAATGTTTATAGACAGAACCAATAAATCGCATTTCTGCCTGTGGTGAGCCACGATAACTTTCTGGGATTTCAAGGTTTTTCAAATCATCAAGCATCCTATTATCGAGAGCTAAAACTACTTCTGTATGATGACCCGCTTCATGATAGAAAAATCCTTCCGGATGGGGTTCTGGTTCAATCCCGTGTTCTTCGGAACCTTTGAAATACAAAGGACTGTAATAGATTACTTTTGTATCTTTATTTGTGTAACCTGTTTGATGCGGTGGTAGTTTTGGGTCCTCACGGAAAGTAAAACCGCCGGTGGTCTGCGTAATCATCCTTAAATGTTCGGGGGTGATTACCCTTCTAATTGCTTCAATTGGCGGAACTTCCTGGTGATTTGCACCGGTGATATCGGCTTGAGTCCTGTCTAAAATGCTTGCCGCATCTTTCATGTTTAAAAGTCAGGAAACTTCACTAAAATTGTCTCGAAGCAGGAATTGCCATGTCACTTGTCTCTTTAGAAAGTCCTCTAATCTTTTTGATAATCTCATCAAAATCCTCTTTGTGCTCTTCAAAAGTATCTTTTCTTTTCTTAAACTCATCCTCACCGATCGACTTAATAACTCTCTCGGCGACACTATCATCAAGCATTAAACCGACACTAGTTGCCAGATTAACAATCTCTTTAGGAACTGTTTTATCCTCATAAACCGCATAGCTTTCAACTAACACCTCATAGAGTGCCTCATCAAATGTCTTGTTTGTGGGAGCAAAAATAGCCTTTCTGGTCCTTGGATCGTGAGAAAGAACTAACTTTTCGGCAATGTCGCGAATGGTCCTATACGAAACCGGTATTGATTGGCGTTTATCCTCTACAAAAGTTCTAATTTTCGGGAATAGCTCATGAACAGTTACAAAAAGTTTAGCCAGGTCATCCTTTGATCTTAAGAAGTCGCCCTCTGGATTTGAAAGAGCACAAAGCGCAATGTACATTTCTTCACGGGAAGGTGGGTATTCTACTTCCATTACTTTGCCTCCGGCACGAGACGCTAGTGCTTCAGCAACTTCAAATCCGCCGTGCTTTCTGCCTATGTTGGCTGTAAAGTACATTCGCCAATTAGCGGGAATCGGAATATGTTCATCATTGTCTGCAAAATACCAACTCTCACCGGGCTTTGCTGTCATAAGTCCATAAATCAAACTCCAGTTTTTGTTCTTATTAAACTCATCCATAATGACGCTATCACCTCGTCTTAGCGCCGCGATTACTACACCATCTCGCCAACCATTTTTCTTTACAAGTTGAGCAAATTCGTGGCCCAACTCTTCATGAAATGCCTTTTGGGCGAGATCAACTACTTTGCCTCTCAATTGGCCGACCGTTTCTTCACTAACCTCTTCGGATCTGGAAACTTCCTCAATCGAAGACCGGATCATTTCTACAGCTGCAACAAGAGCTTCATCTTTATCAAGGCCAAACATTTCCTCGAGTCGGTGGGAGTTTTGGCCGACAAATTTTTTAAATTCATCGTCATCCATTCCTTCCAAGTCTTTGACTAAAGTCCGGTAATATTCTGAAGGACTTTTAAACTCTATTGATTTTGAGCCGTATAGGAGATACCTGGTCACGTCTTCAGACAGGTCAATGTAAACAAAGTTCCTATCCTTTTCGCCTAAATAGTGGCGAATCATCGTAGTTTTTCCTACACCTGGCGGGCCCACTAAAACACCACCAATTGTTGTTCTTGGGTGATGATTTTCCCAGTCGTGAAGTTCATTCAGCCTTCTAATTACCGATTGAGTTTCAATGACATCTTCACCTTGAGCAAAATCGCCTAAAAACCTGTCGATTTCATTTCTTTGCCAAAAGTAGCGGACCATCGAATCTTCCCAAGAGTCCCTAACATCTCCCTTAAGTCTTTCAACTTCTTCCATCAATTCCCTCTTGGTACGAGGTAAGTCGACCCGCTTTTTTCCGGAAAGAATTTTTTCTACCTCTTTATATTCGTCACTTTCTGGAGCGTACACAGTGCCAAGGGAAGCTAAAACCTGCTCTCTTTCTTTTTTGGAAGAAAGCTGCGAAGGTTCGGTTTCGCGCATGACCATTTCAATTCTGGCGGCAGCGTTGGTATCAAGCGCGTGTTCTGCCTCTATGCTTTTGAAATGGGGTTCTTCCAGAAGTCCTTCGAGCCTTGAAAGTTCGTTAATAGAGGTTAAGAAATTTACATAGCCGTTTCGGCTCTTTATGTATTCGCGGTAAGCCTTTTCAAAACTTAAGCCATATTTTAAGTATTCGGAAAGATCCTGTTTCTTCTGGTTATAAACAATCAACGCTTGAGAGCGCTCTTGAGGTTCTGCGGCAGTTCTAACAACTCTCCTAAAATCTTGAGCTTCAGTCGCAATTCTTTGGAAGTCTTCAACAGCTTCCAGGGCTAAATTTATATTGGGTGATGTTTCTGTACCTTTCTTTTCGCGTTCTTCCCTTAAAATCGTGTCCAGATCCGGAGCTCGTCTTAGTGCTTCCTGGCGGATGGATGCTAGCTCTTCTAGATCATCAACGCCCTTTTCTTGTGCCGCCAGAACCTCTTTCGGTTGTCCACCAATTGGCACAGGAATTAACCTTTCGGGCCGAACTTTTTCTTGGCCTTGATCAGGAGCAGCCATATGTGTTATTCTCTCTCTTTTCATTGTACTACGCGTAATTAGTAACGTGAGAGTATAACATTTACAATAAAGGTATGCCAGTTGATTCAGCCGAAAAAAGGATAAATATAAAAGATTTGGTGCTTGAGCAACCAGAGATGCTTTCAGTACCCTTTGACTCGAAAAAAGACGTAACATACCAAGACTGGCAAGCAATATTGAAGGAATATTTTGGCAGCCAGAGCCGTCGCCTAAATGGGCCTGCCTATCGTATGGCAGCTTCGGCGGTCCTGCTTGATCCAGGACGAATAAGTCAATTCAAACTTAGCGAAGAAGATTTTGAAGCTTTAAAGTCTATGAGCGAATTTAAGCTAGATTTTGCAAAACCTAATCCAGCTGTAGACTGCAAGATTTTATTTCCAAGCAAAAAATTTGAGCTCGGGCTTCCTCCCGTGGAAGAACTTCAAGGGTTCTATGGCTCCTTTGGGGCAACATTTACAAGAGGAGATATCCGTTTTGCAGCTGAATACGTAATCCTTAAACCAGAATTAAGGACGCGAATTGAAACAGCTATTGGTGATAATTATTGGGGAGTTGTAAGAAGCGTTGTTAAGGAGGAACTCACTGAGAAAAATACCCAAGAAAATATCCTAGAAGGTGCGCTATGGGTAGCAAATACAAGAATTGTCTCTGAAGAAAAATTTGGGTCACTTAATCTTGGTGATGACTTTTGGATAAAAGCCCGTATGCAACTAGATTTATATAGAAAGGGCAAAGATTATATGCGATTTATTCGTCTCGCTTCATATCTGGCAATTATTGCTGCTGATGAAATCGAATTCACTAAAAATGGGTTGAGGCTTATATCGATAAAAGACAAAGGCGAGGTTGATGAAAAATTACCAGCATTGCCCCAAACAAGGAGATTTTAATGGAAGTTAAAACAACTGAAAGACCAATTAATATAAAAAGCTTGGTTATCGAAGAGCCACATCGAAAGCCTGAAGAATTTGATGCCAGAACTTTTCTTTCGGAGCAAGAATGGCGGGAAGCTGTAGAGGTACTGTCCGATCAATTGATAACAGATGACTTAGTGCGATCCCAATTGCATACCGTCATTGCATTGAAACGCTTAAATTTGGATGCATTTTCGCAGTTTAGGCACGCCAAGAGCGTAGATTTATACAGATTGATGGAAAATATGGCCAGATGGCGAGGTGACGATGAAAATACACTTCTTTACCTGGAGTTTTGCAAGGAAGTATTACCTGAACAATTTGAAAAGAGATATAGGCAAATTAGAAGCAATACTCGTTTCAATTTAGGTTGGGACGAATTTTGGAAGCAAGAAGAGCAAAGTCTTTCTCGATCAAGTACTAGCCTGAGCGCCTGTGTAGTTTCGTTTCGAACAGCTTTTCCATCAAAGGGGCAGCCTGATTTAGGTAAGGATTTGCCAGATGTTTTTCTTGGCGAGATTAGTAAACTAATCGAGGATAAGAGCCGGCAGTTCGATGCTGTCTGGGCAGCCGCTAATTTCACGATTTTATTTCCAGAACGTAAGGGCGAATTGGGCATTCTTTCGAAGTGGGACAAATATTTAGCGTATGCTCATGAAAATAAAAACAGGGCACAGTACAATTATCTTCTACCAGCACTCCACAGCCTTCAAATTCTAAAATCTAAAGAGACCAGGTTTACCGAAGACGGTTTGAAGATTATTATGCCAGAGCCAAAAGAATTTGATATGGCAGAGCAAGAATTACCTGAGACAAGGAAATTTTAAATGGCAATAAGACAAGTCGAAAAACCGGTAAATATTAAGGAATTAGTTTTGGAAGAGTCAATCCAAAAAGAGCGCTACGTCTTCCGACCGGAAGATGAGATAAGCGAAGATGATTTTGACTCAATTAGAAAATTTATCGTCAAAGACCCCCAAGGCTGGAATTTTTTACAGCTAGCTTACGAAACATCTGTACTTTTTCCTGCAAAAAAAGAAGATTTAGGAATCGGTGATTGGACAACAGTTATTATTGCCAATGAAATGAAATCTTATAAAGATGCCATACGGGAAGGCCTGCCGTCGATTATAAGAAATTACAAAGCATTTTTTAATTTACCAACAACTTCCGACTTGTCAGCAATAAACATCGATATAAATGATATGCGGGGAATCTATGCAACTTTAATGAAGAAAGTTCGCAGAAAAGAATTCCCCCAAGCAGTTCTAGACAGCCTAGTTGCGTACAAGCTACTCTACCCAAGTGAGTATGAAGATTTCGGAGTAAACGATGCTTCACAAGAGCAGATGATAAGTGCTGCACATAACGCTGGCTTAGAAACGGGTATGAGAATGGCTGCAAGAATTAAAATTCTATTGCCAAGCTTTGATATTCGAACGGCGTTTTCAGACAGCGACATTGCTATGCACTATAAAAATTTCCTGGCGCACAAATCACAAGGCCAATGGGGTTTGGTAGCAGAGGAAGCTTTCAGTCTTTACATCCTCACCGCAGAAAAAGTTGAAACTGAAGATGGAAAATTGAAAGTAACTTTGCCGGATAAATTCCAAAGTGCAACAACAACCCCAACATTACCGGAAACGAGGAGGTTCTAATAATGATTGTATCTCCGGAAAGAGTCAATATTCATTCCTTCACAATTGAACGGCCTGAATCACCTTCTTTTACCTTTAATCCGCAAGAGCACCTTACTGGTGAGGACTGGCAAAATATGCTTGCAAGATTGCAGACATATTCAGGGGATGGATATTTCTACCCTAAGATGGCTTATGCGATGCTGCTTCTTTTCCCTTACCGCAAAGACGGTTTGCAGATTGATGGCAATTTGAAAAAATTACTATTCGCAGAACTAAACGATCAGACCGAACGTTTTTTCTGGGGTGAACGAGCGACTGATACAGCGCTTTGGCTTAAAACATTTTTTCCTCAAGACAAGGAGGTTGACGAGCGTTTAAGTACGATTAAAGAACCAATGGAGGAATTCATCACAAGCAAACAGCGAAGTAATTTTAGCATTAGTGAGAGCGCAAGCCTAAGGATTCTATATGCCGATGTTGATGTACTAAAGGCTCCCCGACAATTCGAATTAGGTTGGATAAAATGGCTTAAAGATTGGTTTACAAAGCTGGACCAAAAAGTGGAAACGGATACTATAGAGGGTTTTATCCATAACGTAGCATCTTTGAGAATAACCTATCCGTGGTTGTGGACCCGGGACGATTATATCAATGGCAATATAATATCTATTAGTTTCGATAATATTGAGGACTGCAGGAGAAAGGTAGGCAAATCTTCGGAAATTTTCAGTAGTCCCGAGTTGGAATTAGCGGAGTTTGCTGCTAATCTTAAAATCGCCACCGCGCCAAATGTTTATGTCGATGAGAATGGGCTTCAGGTAATAACTACACTATTTAATGAGGGGAACTATGCTTTGCCAGAAACAAGGAGATTTTAAATGTCGGTAGACATAAAAGAGAGAATAGATATTAGAAAATTGGTTGTTGACGCTCCGGAAAAGCCACCTTATGCCTACTTCGATCCGGAAAGGGACATCACAGAAAATGACTGGCAACAGATGCATGCTGCTGTCACGAATCTATACATCGATAGATTTGACTATCCAAACTTACTGCGATTAAGCCAATTGCTTGCCAACATGAGGAAGATCAATCCCAAAAGAGACTTGAGCATTACAGAAAAGTACCTTGAAGAGATTGAGGAAAATTTAACTACGGAACTTACGGAGCTAAGAGTACAACATATGCAGGAAAAATTTGCAAAGGACAATTGGAGAGACTTTGCTCAGCTTGCAAGAAACACAAAGCTTATCTTTGCAGACAAGATCAAACAAGAGCTGGTAACTGACGACGACTGGGAAATCATGGAAGACTTGTTTCATGGAAGCAAACGCGGTCAGTACCGGGACTATTTGTATATTGCGATGGCTGCCAAAATACTTTTTCCGGAAAAAAGGGCCTCAGAAATGGCATTTATCGATGAGGGATTTGAGGAAGCAGTAAAAGAAACTCAAAACTATTTAGATAATCGAGCCTATTTAGATTATGTGGATTGTGCGATAGCCTGTAAATTCTTATGGCCTGATAAAGCTGATGAAATTCCTATTAATGATAAGGTTTGGGTGTATCTTAGAAACGAATTAGAGCAGGCTCGATCTGACAGAAATTGGGAGGGTTTTGCAGGGGCCGTATCAAACACTCTTTTTTTAAGTGCCAAAAGAATAACTTTAACTGACCAAGGCTTAGAAGTAGAAATGCCGCAAATACCAACACCCCTCGAGGGAAAAATCCCAGATTTACCCCGAACTAAAAAATATGGCCGTTGATACTAAAGATAGAATTGACATAAGAAAACTAACCATTGAGGAGCCAAAAGTTGAGACCCCAATTTCACCCTTTTCCGTAATTACAGACAGGGATTGGCCGGAAATTGAACAAATGCTTGAAGAACACAGGGAGGATTTAAGAAGTCCGGAGTTTTTGTATAGATTATATGAGCTCAATGTCTTGTTTCCGGGAAAGCTCGCAAATTATAATAATTCTAAAACTTTCGAGATTGTTAAAGAAGATATAGAAATTTTCAAAGAAACGGGTGGTAATAACGCCGATATTGTCCACACAATGGAACTTGTGAAACAATTTTGGCCCGAAAGACTGGAGCGTCTATCAAAACAAGTTAAGCTTAAAAGTTTTAAAGATGTAATAGAAGAGAGGTTAAACTGGACACAAATTCCGTTTTTAACACTGCAGCAAGCCGCTGCTTATAAAGGAATTTATCCTGATGAAAATTTTCAATTTAATGTTGATGAGGCAATTCAGCAAATAAAAAATATGCAAATCCAGACACATCAAGGTGATATCAAGCTTGGCATAAACGCTGCCCAGGCATATGGATCGCTGAGAATCCTTTTAGGAAATCTCCCAGATGGTACTGTAGACAAATACTTAATAGAAAATGCAGTAGCTTTTTTGAAAGAGATAAAACAGAGCGAAATTTTCAACTGGTCAAGAGATATCGAGCTTATCTTTTACCTTTCTACTTTAGCTGCGAAAGAAATTAGATTCTCCGAACGGGGATTAGAATTGATTATGCCAGCACAGCCTCAGGTGGCAGATCCTTCTTCCCTGCCAGAAACAAGAAAGTTTTAGCTTCGCTAAATTAGCTTTTCAGCCTCGAATGTGGTAGACTATGGGGCTTATGAGTGGCGCAGAATTTCAGCCTCAATCGAGGCTAAATATCAAACAACTCGTTATCGAATCCCCTACAACCCCCGGGACTGTTCCCTTTGATCCTGAAAGAGAAATTTCTTCCTCAGACTGGGAGCAGTTAGTGGTTAGACGCGAACAGTTAAGAATTGGTGTCGAACATGTCACGGATTTGCTTCAACTTAGCCTGTCGATGGCATACCTATTCCCTGAAAGACAACCTGATCCAGCTTTTGAATTAGAGGTGTATGAAAAAATTAAAGATGGCTTAAAGGAAATGGAGAAAGAGGAAGACATAACGGTAACAGAGCTGGAAAAAGAACTTGGTAAGCTAACGCTTTTATTTCCCGAAAAAAGAACTGAAATAATGAGGGAATTCTCTGTTTCTGCGCGAAACCAGGAAGATCAGTTAATTGACGCCTTGAAACATGAAATTGCACAAGACGCATACTACTACGGCTTTGCCAGGAGAACCTTTTTCCCAGATGCAACTAGACTAAGTAAAGAATTGTATCTTCTTCTAGAAAGAGAGCGTTCTCAAGTTGAATTCGGAAATTTTGCTGATTTTAATGACAGATTTTATATGAGAATAATATTCCCTCAGTTCTTTGCAATAATCACTGACAGGGATTATTGGGATGCAGGCAGAGCCAGTCTTGATCAGCTAAGAAAAGAGGGTGCCTGGGTTATTTTTGCAAAACAGGCGTTTAATATGAAAGTTCTGGCGGCAGAAAAGGTCGAAGTAGGAGAAAATGGATTGGAAATTGTCATGCCGCAGGTAAAAACGCAGCTTCAGTCAACTCCCGATTTACCAGAGCAAAGGAGATTTTAAATGGCTACTGAAGCAAGAGATAGAATTAATATAAAAACTTTAGCGCTCGAGCAGCCAACTCGGGAACCTTTTGACGTGACAACTCTGGTGTCCCAAACAGATTGGGTACAGCTATTAAGTGATTTCGAAAAATCCGACAATGTGCGTTCCAAAATGGATACTGCACTTGCCTTGAAGCTTATGAAACCGAATACTTTCGGGCAGATTGCCCAAAGATTTTGGGTTGAAGTTGAAGAGAGACTCAGAATTACTGTCATGCAGGAATACGTGTCGCATGTTGACGTTTTGCCTATGGCTTCGGAAGCCAAACTTCTGTATGGAACAAGGGTGAATGATCTCATCAAAAGCATGAAGCCTGCTGGTCTGGCAGCTGCCTCTGTAAGGTCTTTAAGGTCACATAGCACAGATACTGCATCTGCCCTAAATCAGGCATTTATGCTAAAGGTGCTATTCCCTGAAGTGAATGAGCAAGATTATTTAGAGCAAAGTTTTGATAAATTCTTGGGCTTAATTGAAACTGAAATGCCAGGCGATATGCTGGCACCTACATATCATTTATTTCTAACGAAGGTACTTTACCCGCTAAGAACAGAGATCCCGGAAACTTTTATTGGTGAAACGGAATATTATCCGTCGATTTTGGGGTTTTTAAGGAAAATGGAGAAACGGGATGATTTAGTAAGACTTGTAGCCCGCGCCTACGTAATCCTGGCAGATAAAGTCGAGATGACAGAGGAAGGATTAAAGGTTTCTTATGAAAGCGATTTTAAACATAATGAAGTTCCTGTTCCTGCTCAAAGGAAATTTTGATGAACCAAACACCTGAAAGAATCAACATCAAAGATCTAGTTATTGATACACCTGATCAAACGCGTCACGGTCTTGGTTTTTTTAACGTACAAGAAGCAATTGGCGACAAACGTTGGGCGGATATGTTAAGCAGTCTCAGAATAGATCTCGGTTCGGAAGCGTATTATGACTATCTCACTCTTTTGGCAAATATGGCCTTCTTGTGTCCCGAGAGGCAATTACCGGATATTGATGCAGATTTGCAAGAATCGCTCAGGAAATCTGCCGGACAAATTCCATTATTCAGCTTAAAAAGCATACATGCAGAAAAATTCTGTAGGATTTTCCCGGATTATTTTGAGTCTCATCTTAGACAAGATCCGGATTTTCAAGAAGCAAAAGCGCGGCTTGAACCGGATATAAATAAGCCTGGTAGCCTAGGTATGCTAGATTTAGAAGCTGCCGAAGCACATAAAATATTGGATCCGGAAAATCCTGTCGCTTTAGATGATGATGTTTTGCAGAGATGGGTAAGACATTACAACAATACAGATTTTGAGACGGGCGTATTAATTGCTGCAGACTTACGGATATTGTGGCCGGAGAGGTTTGGCGAATTTGATCTTTCACCAATCCGAGACAGAATGGAAGTTCTAAAAGATATTGCCGAACTCTCGCGATATGCCCAAGTTTGCCGGAATCTCGCCATTATTTCTGCAAACGAATTAGAGTTTTCTAACCACCAACTAAAACTTGTTAATCGCTCAAGTTTGCAAGAACCTGCCCATGGGCTTCCCCAAACTAGGAGGTTTTAAATAATGGTACAAACAGCCGAAAGAATCAATGTGAAAGGGTTATTAATCGAGAAAGCTGCAAGTGAATCTATGCTAGATCCACTGTTAGGAATTTCTTTAAATGATTGGACGAAGATGGAGGATGCACTGGAAGTTTTGAAAAACGATCCTACTCCTGGAAATCCTTATAACCATATGCTTTTGCACATGCACACATTGTTTCCTGACAGATTTAATCTTCCCAAAATTGGGCGTGATCCTAAAAGCTATGCGCTTTTATCGGCTTACACATCTCCCTTGTTAAAGCGCGATTTTATTGGATATATCTGCGAAGCAACACCTATGAAACTTCTTTTCCGTTATGCCGAAGATTTAAGCATCCTTGGGATTCGAGAATTAGGCGATCTTGAAAAACGAATAAAATCTAAAATTTCAGATATTGAGGATGATCGTGCAACTCCTGGGGAATGGCAAGTTGGTATATCTGAAGAGTTACACGCATTAAGGGTTATGTATCCGAAATATTTTTCCGACAATATCCAAAATAGAAATATCTTAAGGACTAGACTAATTGAATGTTTCAATAGATTCCCAGGTAACGTTTTAGATCGCTTGAGATTTGGGGCAAACATTAAATTGCTATTTCCGGATGCAGCCTCTGAATTAAATTTGGACGAAAAAAGTTTGGAATTGTTTAAACTTTTTCTTACGACTTACAGAACAGAATGGCCGCTTTTTGCAAGGATAGCCTTTTGTCTAAAAATCCTGTTGGCACAAAAGGCTCAGGTTTCAGATCGTGGACTTGAATTAACTATGCCTTCCAAGCCTGATTTGAAAATTGAAACAGTTAAGTTGCCCGAAATTAGGAGATTTTAATGATAAACACAATTGAGCGAGTAAATATTAAAAATCTGGTAGTTGAGGAGCCGAAGACAAAGCTTGAACCTTTTGTCCCGGAAGAACAATTTACAGATGAAGATATTAAAAAAGCCCGAAAGTTTTTAGAGAGAAAAGATTTTAATAGCGAGTTAGCCTACAGGATGTTTGTTATGTTTGGCGAAAATAAGTTTGTTTTAACTGAAGAAGCCGAAGATGTATTAAACGTAGGATTGCAAGCGCTAAAGATGTTTGGGAACGATAGTCATGTCTCAGCAGTTTTAATGGCTTCTCAACTTAATCCTGACTATTTAGAAAAAGTAGCGCCCACGCAAGAAGATTTAGATTTAATTTTTGATCATTTCACAAAAGTAAAAGATTCTGGTTTTCTCGCTGAGGATTTCGCGAATTTAAAGGTGGCATTTCCCAATATTTTTGAAAAGTTGAACCTAGATAAAAACCACTTTCTCAGCCGTCTGAATAATGACACAACGGTAAATCGCTTGATGACAGCTGCCTCTATCAGAATTATGTTTCCGGATACGGATCCGTCAAGTTTACTTGGCAGGGAGGAAATATCCAGTTATATGAAACTTTTTAAGGATGCAAAAGGGGTGGAGATCTTCGAAGGTGCTATTCGATGGGCTTATTATCTTTCTGTTTTCCTTGCTAAAGAAATTAGGACCGAAAACGGCAGATTGGTCTTGGGCTATGGAAAAATTCTTGACGAAGATGTGGTTTTGCCACTACCAGAAAGCAGGAGGTTTTAAGTGACACAAGTTGCGGAAAGAATTAACGTAAAGAGCTTGGTGGTTGAAGAACCTATTCGGCGTATCAATCCTGAGCAGCTTTCTGAATCAGATAAGAAAGAAATACTCAAAGAGATAGAGTTTCTGCGAGAAAGACAGGATTCAGGATATGTCGAAAGCGTATTTAAGCTACTGATACTTGCCCCCGAATTAAAAGAGAGATTTACAAGTGAAAGAGATATGTTTTTTTTAAAAAATGTGTCCTCAAATTTTTTTGTTCGTTTTAACGCATTAAAGCTTATTTCTCCTGAGGATTTTCAGCAAGCGGTTGAAGGTATCAGAAATATTGACTTCAGAGAGGTCGCAATTGAACACGCTCAAAAAGGAAATTTCGCTTATCTGGCTCACTATAAAATCTCTTTCCCTGGGGTGTTTGAACAGTTGAATCTCTCAGATTTTCAACAATTTATTCCTGGGGACATACAACAAAAGCAGTTAACTGACAGAACAAAATTGGCATCAGAACTGCGAATTATTTTCCCCGAATTTAAAAGGCACAGTTTTGTTTCAGATTTAAGTCTTGAAAAACTTAAAGAGTTTTTTGACGGTGCCGAACGCGTCGGAGAGTGGATTGCAGCTCTGGACTGCGCTTTCGATCTTTATGTTTTGAGCGCAGATAGAATTATTGTTGACGACTTCGGCGTGCATGCGGTATACGAATCAACTGCAGAATTTGATATTGCAAGTCCTCAATTGCCAGAGGTCAGGAGGTTTTAATGATAAATACAGCCGAAAGACCGAGAGTTAATATAAAAAATCTAGCGATAGAAGACCCGCAAGGATCTGCTACCTCGTTTCATCCGGATCGAGATATAACATCAGAGGATTGGCAATGGTACGATGAATGGAAAAACAAGGCTGTTGAGAGTTCGAACGGACTTTCCCTTTTAACCAGTGCCAAAATTATTCTCGGCGATAAGTTTTCGACTGAAGGCCTTGCCGAGCCAGATTGGCATGATTTAAAAATGCGCTGGGAAGAAGCAACATGGGGACGACCAAATAACAGTGAACAATATTGCTTAGATGTTTGTAAATATCACTATATTTACCCGCATTCCAAGGATATTCTTTGGTACGATCTGGGCTGGGATAAATTTAAAGGCCTGTTTGATGGTCGTTTTTCATTCAGGCATAGATATGCACTTCCAGCCTTGTTTCTATCACCGGATAATTTGAAACATATGAAGCCAGACGATGAACTTTTGAAAATGATAGGAGGCGAACTTGGAAGTGCCATCGAACACGATTTGACATCTGTATATCTTGAGGAAGCCGCAACTGCCCGAATACTTTACCCACAACTCAACACTTCACAGCTGTTTCTAACTCCCGAAGTCTGGGAGGAAATAATGGATGTAATTCATTTTCCATCAATTACCGTCTCTTCCGAGGAAATAACACATGTTGTCCACCACTTCGAACGCCTTGCATCGGCTACCATTTTAGCGGCGAAGGAAGCTAAGATCACAAAACAGGGACTTGAGCTTAAATTTGATGATTTAGTTCCTGAAGAAGAAAGCTCTCCTGTGCCGCAAGTGAGGAGGTTTTAGTAATGATCAATACACTTGAGCGAATAAACATCAAAGACTTCACAGTTGAGGGGCCGGTACTCCGGCCACGTTTTCCATTTGATCCTGAAAAAGAAATTTCGAGTTCACAATGGCGAGAACTTGAAGAGGGTCTTCAATGGGCTATCACCAACGGCACTTATTACAGCCAGATATACTCTAGCGCTTTATGTTTGAGTCTTCTTTCTCCTGAGAGATACACCACACTGGATTTTACAGGTGCTGATTGGGAAGATCATAAAGAGTCGCTTACAAATCAACATTCTTATGATGAGTTTGTCGATCACATAATTGCTTTAAAATCACTCTTTCCAGAAAAACTTGCCCAAATGGAACACTACCCTGTTTTTGATCAAATTACAAACACTCTATCTGAGTGTCGGACTAGTTTAAACTGGGGTGGACTTGGAGAGTGGATGGTTCGAGGAATGTTATTATTCCCAGATAGAATCCGTGGACTTGTTTTTAGCGATGAAGAAAAAGGAGGGATGAGTTGGAGTCTCGAGCATCAGTTACACGAAAGGTATTTTGAACAATTTTGTGAAATGGCCGCTAACTACAAAATTATAGCTCCTGAAGTTGTCGAAGAATTTCCAATTTCTGGAACCGATTGGCAGAATATGAAAAACTGGTTAGACACCTTTCATCTTGAATTTGGGTCAGGAGAAATTAATAGATTTCTAATGTATGCCAAGAATTTGCTAATTCTTTCAGCAGACAAAGTTTCGGTCATACAAGATGGATTAGTTATAACCAAAAGAGCTACACCGATCGCGCCGTCACAAATGCCGGTGCAAAGGCGGTTTTAAATGGGTGCTGTTTTAGAAAGACAAAGAGTTAATGTTAAACATCTAACAGTTGATCTGCCTGTCGGAAGAATTAATTTTGATTACCCAATCGAATTTTTATTGGATGGATGGCAAAAATATAAGGATCAAAGCCTTGGATTGTTAGGAGATGAAAAGGGATATCTAAAGTGCGCAGCAGAGCTAGCTGTGCTAACTGGATTAACAGGCAGAAGACTTAAGTTTGGCGATGGAAAAGAGCTGCTTGAGAATATTTCCTTTGTGCGTCAAAAAAACCGAACTGACAGTAGTGAATTTGTTCGACTTGCAGCAAATTTTAAACTTCTTTTTCCGGAAGATATGGAAAAGCTTAAACTCGATGAACAGGCTTGGCAAGTTGCCGCATTTGCTTGTGCACAAGGTGGTTTTACAACATATTTGGAAAATGCTTTTTATACTAAAATCCTTTTTCCCGAAAATTTCGGGGAGGCAGGCTATGATTCTAAATGGGGATTTTTCAAGCAGGAAATTGATGATTTAGTTAAAAACCGGCAGGCTTTATCTCTCTATCCATGGTTTGCAGCTAGAGTAAGAATTGTATTCCCTGAGCATTGGAATGAAGTTAAACCTAGTACTTCAGATCTTCAGAGGTTTTCCGACTACACCAAGGGCCTGCTCTTTCACGGTATAGTAGATTCTCTATTTCACATAAATATAATGCTGGCTGAGGAAGTTATTGTCGACGAAGAAGGTCTTAAGCTAATAAAACCTGAGCCAATTTTTGGAACTGGCGAAGCGCCTATTCTACCTCAGGTAAGGAGGTTTTAATGAGCACAGTCACAAGCAAAGAAAGATTAAATATTAAATCTTTTACCATTGATCATCCGACGAAAGAAATGAATTTCGATTTTTCCAGGGATTTCTATTTGAAAACTTGGCATGCATATCAACAGGCAGTAAGGGAACATGCCGACCCAGAATTACCTGATGAGAAACTGGGTCGCTTTCGAACTGCGGCTAGACTTAGGACAATCGCAGGGATTACTGCAGAAGATCTTGGGTTTACGGAAAAAGAAAATTGGTTAGTTCAAATCCACATTGAAAAAACGAGGGATCTAACTAAAGAATGGCGATCTAGTCATCTACTGGACTACTTGGCAACTTTCAAATTACTTTTCCCAGAAGAGACGGGCAGGTTAGCTTTAGATGAAGGACTGTGGCAAAGAGTTACCACTGAAATGGATATCACCAAGAGCGTTGGTGTTATTTTTTTGGCGAATGGATTTGATCTAAAACTTCTCTTTCCTGAACGCTTTTCCAAATTGGATCTTTCCGATAAATGGCCTAAATTGGCGTTAAAACTGGAGGGCCGTAAAGCTGGTTTGGTCGGGTTTCCCTACACCAGGCTGGCGGCTTGTGTGAGAGTTGTCCTATCAGATAATTGGGGAGAAGTTAAACCCGGAATAGAACAGTGGCAGGAGATTAAGGAAAATCTCCGATCCCAATCCTCGGGTTTCAATCGTTTTGTGGAAGAAATGTTTTATATAAGTATCTTACGCGCAGAAGAAGTAATTGTTGATAAACAGGGATTAAGACTAATTATGCCGACTCCAAATCTGCAATCAGAACAATTGTCGGCATTGCCAGAATTGAGGAAGTTTTAATGAGAACACAAGTTGAAAGAATAAACATTAAAGGTTTATCAGTTGAGGCGCCAGTACCTCAGCAAGAATTTCCGTTTGACGCAGAAATCGATTTTCCGGAAGTCATTTGGATTTGGATCAAAAGACGTTTGGAGGTATTAAAAGATTACCCTAAATCGCAAGTGGCAAGGGACTTAAAAATTGTTTCCCCAAAAAAGCTGGAGCAATTCGGAATAACCGAGCCGAGTTGGGCAGATGTTATCCCTGATCGCCCTAAATTTGGATTTGACAATATACCCTCGCTTATAAGAAAACTAATCGCTAACTACAATATTGCCTTCCCGGGGTATGCCGAAAGAACATTTCCAGGGATTAATTGGTATCAATACATGATGAAGCCTGGAACGAAAATACAAGATTCCGGATCCCTTTTTGAGGCTATTTGGGAAGCTGCAGGACTTGTTCCTGAAAAAGTCAACCAAGAACTTGGTGTTGACAGGGAACTTTTAGAGAGACTTTCTTCTTATGTCAAAGATAACAATCATCCTACTGATAAAGCTGAGGCAGCTGCGCTAATTAGAATTGTCTTTCCTGAAGATTTTGGCAATTTACATATAGATAGTGACTTTTGGCATACAAGTAAAGTCGTATTGGCGGAGTCATCAAAAGGTTTAACCTATGCAGGAGAGGCAATTGACGATCTGGCGTTTGCTAGAAATTTAATAATCATGACCGCACAAGAGGTCCATCTAAATGAAAACGGATTGTCAGTTGTTCCCTATCGTCGAAAGAAAGATGACTCCGAATCTGACCAACATCATTTGCCGGAAGTTAGGAGATTTTAAATGACGCAAACTGCAGAACGAATCAATATCAGAAATCTTGCAGCCGAATGGCCACAGCCAGTGCTTTTTGACGTTAGAAACTTCATTACGGAAGACGACTGGTGGTACATTGAAAAGCGTTTTTCTTCCGAAAGGCATATTGAGGATAAATTGGACTTTGCACTCGCGATGAAAATTATGAGGCCACAGAAGTTTGGGAGAGAAGCTGAAAAATTGTGGCGGGAGGCAATTAGGAATCTGGATACTTATATTGAAAATGAAGCACGCCCTGAATTTCCATTGGTAGCAAGCACCATGAAGCTAATCTTCGGCCAAAAAGTGGACCTATACCTTGAAGGGAAGGTTCCTGAGTTGGCGCAAAGAATAGAAGTAGACTTAGACTCAACATCTCACAGCCCAGATGAAATTTTGAACCGTTGTGCCGAACTCAAAGTATTGTTTCCACAAAAGTTGCCCGAAAAAGAGTTGGGTGAAAAATTTCAAGAACTTCTCGATTATTCACAATTTAAGTACGGTGGTCACCTTCTGATGGCTAATTTTTTCAAATTAAGAATCATTTTTCCAGAAAAAAAATTTATCGGCGAGATTGCCCGAAAGAATGTCGGAACAATCATTGAAGCACTGCAATTTTATCGAGAAAATGGCCAATGGTTCCAATTTGCGGTTTTGGCATTAACTGCTTGTGTAGTCTTTGCAGATAAAGTTGAGGTAACAGAAAATGGCTTAGAAGTAACGCCTCGCAGTGGCCAAGGTGGCAGCCAAAAACCAACACCAGTGATTAGAAGGTTTTGATGACAGAAACGACTACAGAAGAAAGAATAAATATAAAGCGTTTAATGTTGGAGAGGCCTGTTCAGTTAGGCCCGACATTTGATCCGGAAACAGATATCAGCTCGCGGCAATGGCGGATGATGACTGAAACTCTTGAGGCTTTCAGAAACTCCAGTGCTCACAATAATCCTTATGCGGAGATGCTATTTTATATGTACATGCTTTTGCCAGAAAGGCTTAACCTTGCACAAATAGCTAACGATTCTAAAGCTATGGAACTTATGGTGTATACGCCTAGATATACACGTATGCATCATGATGATCTAAAGTACATACCCTCTGCAGTACGGCTCAAAGTTTTATTCCCTGAAAGTGACGAAAATTCGACTGTTGGTATTGATGATCTGGGTGATCTAAGAGATAGATTTAAATTCAGAAAGGCCGAAATTAAGCGCTTTGAAACCGGCAGGTCGGTCGCAGGAAACATCACCGACGAACTTGTTGCTGCAAAAATTTTATTTCCTGAATATTTTAAAGAGACAATCGAAGCTGACACAGATCTACAGAATAAACTAGTTGAACTTCATAACAACCTCGAAGGAGGGATTTCAGATCTTGCTTGGCTAGCAGCAAACATTCGGTTACTTTTTCCTGAAAGATTTAATGAGTTAAATTTTGGTTTAAGACAGTGGGAATTAGCGAAAGAATACTTATACCAACAACAACCAAACTGGCAAGTTTTTGCATGGTTTGCTTCCGTTTTAAAAATCCTAGCAGCGGAGAAGGTTGAGGTTACCGATCGAGGAATTGAACTAACTATGCCCTCAAAAGAAATTTCAGACTTTGAACCTGTTCCCTTGCCCGAAACTAGGAGGTTTTAAATGAATCTAGCTACTAAAGAGAGAATTAATATCAAAGGTTTAGTAGAGGAACCAGCACCTCAAACTGATTTAATTTTTGATCCTGGAAAAGAGATAACAAGAGCTAGTTGGCAAAAGATGTTGAGTCAGCTTTCTGAATTAATGGAAAGTGATGAATCTGGCAGATATTTTCCTGGAATGTTTATGCACATGTTCTATTTAGCTTCCCAAGTAAGATCTTTGCCTGAAATTGGCAAGGATTCTGATACCGTTAATAAAATTTTTGATTGGTTGAACAAGGAGCTTGATCAGCAAGATTATTTTGATTTCGCCTATAAGGCTATACCACTGCGCCTTTTGTTCGCCGACGAAGTTGAGCAAATTAGGAAATTCCCAGGCTTTGACAAAAGTGAACAACAAGTACAAGGTTTAATCGCCGATTTTGTAAGCCAAAAACCTGGCACTAATTGGCATGCAGAAATTGCCGACATGTTAGTAGCAATAAAAATAATGTATCCTACTGAATTTGGTTGGTTATTTGGTGGAAATGAAAAATTACAACAACATACACTTGAGTGCATCAATAACTTCAATGGAGACAATTTCAGTAAAATCCGCCTAGCTGCAGACTGCAGATTAGTATTCCCCAGTATGATTTCCGAAATGAAATTGAACTCAGACTTACTCACAACTGGAAGGGATATACTTTCAGATTTCGCCGCTGCGAACTACTGGCGTGATTTTGTTAGAACAGCATTTAATTTGAAAGTGCTTTCAGCAGAAAAAATTGAATTTGATGAAGTGGGCTTAAAATTGACTATGCCAGAAAGAATCATTCCTCCAGAACCTATTGCAGTCCTACCAGAAACAAGGAGATTTTAGGTGGAAACGGCAACTAAAGAGAGAATTAATATAAAAAGTCTTGTAGTTGAAGAACCGCCAAGAAATGACGGTTTGGTACTGAATGATGACTTATATTTAACCGTGAGCGATCTACCAGCTGTTAAAAAAGTAGTTGATGCTGAACGCTGGCTTTCTGATAGGCACCATCACACTTTGAGAGCTTACAGGATTATGGCAGGTATCAAGTATATCGGCCCGACAATTTTTGAAAGTATCGAGATCAAACCCCCGGAAGATATGGCTCCCTCATCCAGCTACACTCCTAGTGAGAGACTAGAATTCTACGCTTGTGTTAACTTAATATTTCCGGGATACAAGCATAAAATGCCTGCAGAATTTATGGAGAAAGCGAGAACGCAAGATGTAATTATAACTATGTCCTTCCACAATAATTTGGTCCTCGAAACCGTTAGTTTATTTCCCGAAAACATTGGGAAATTTACGAAAGACGAAAAGCTTTGGGCCAATTTGAAGGATAAAGTACAGAAAGAATTTGCCGGGCTGGATAGGATAGTGGCAGCAAGCGAGATAAAGCTTTTGTGGCCGGAAAGAGTTAATGCATTAATCACCGAAGATTTATGGGAAAAGATTACACGTTATTACCTTTTCACAAAGACCGATCTTTATCGAATCGACAGATTAGAAGAATTCTGTAAGTCGGTACGCGCAATGATGATTTTAGCGGCAGACGAAGTTACTATTGATAATAACGGCTTAAGAATTGTGATGACAAAAGAACCAGAACAAACCTTTGCTCTACCCCAACACAGGAGGTTTTAATGGCAGTTGACACTAAAGACAGAATAAATATTTTTGATATAGCAACAGCTAGGCCTGTTGAAAACCGGGCTGAGTTCTATTTGGAGAGACACGTTCTTGATTCCGATTGGGAGGCTATGGTTATAGATTTCTCTGGTGAAGCTAAAAAAGCATTTAAGGATGTTTTTTTGGGCCTTGGAATAACGCTTAAGGTATTAAGGCCAGACCTTTTTGCACAGGTGGGCATTAGCGATGAAATACTGGAAAAACTTGACAGGTATATCCAGTATGAAAGCAGAAAAGGTGGTTCTCTTGCTCGACAATTAGACGCTAAGGCTTGGTTGATATTTGGAGATAAATACCATATATCGCCGCCATCACCGCCTAAGACACATGCTCGAGGCGTTAACATTGATGAAACAGAAATGTTCTTTACTAGAGTAACGAAGTTTTTTGCACAAAGTGTTAGCGATAAGAGCTCACCGGATATCTCCTGGATAAATTACAAAGACTTAGCTGGCGAGATTGCTACAAAAGATGGCATCGGATTTGAAGGCGCCTATTGGTTGTCTCTTTTAAAAATCGCATTCGTAGATACCCACGGCTAAAGCCGTGGCACTTGCTTGCCTTTCTTCAAGCCCAGCCTTAGCTGGTCTTGGCCTGAATCCTGTCTGCCTTGCCACTTGACGTACTCTTTAATCGTTTTCTCGTTGGCTCCTACGGTTGAAAGGAAAAATCCGGGTGACCAGACTATGTTTTCTTTCCAGTACACGTTTTTTAGCCAGGCAAACTTTTTCCTGAGCATACTTGCTGATTCCGCTTTAAGTCTGGCTACCACATCGCTGGCACTGTACTTTGGCGGAATTGTTAAAACCAGGTGTACATGATCTTTCATCTTTTCGTCAATTCCAAGCTGCTCAATTCTGACTCCGCTCATTGACCGTACCGAATGTGTCAGGATTTTTCTGACGTATTCACAAACCCCAGGATTCAGGATGCGTCGGCGATATTTCGTACACCAGCATACATGATATTGTGCATAGTACACACCATGTCCTGAATGAACATACTGCATACTACCATTCTATCGCCTCCGCACTCATTCACCCACGCCTAAAGGCGTGGATCTCTGCCGCTAAAGCGGCCGTTTAGAACAATTAACCGCTAAGGAATTGTGGATACATACCCCATGGAACATAAGTGAAAGTGTTAAAAAGATTGCAGAGGACCGAGATATTAACATTCAAGTGCCTACTAGCAAATTCAAAAAATCCCTGCAAGCTGCTTACGACTTAGAAAAACTAGCAATCGAGAAAGGTGTCAAAATTGTTGAACCTTTTCAAGGCACTTCAGCATTTAATAATAAAATCCATGTATTGGGTCCAGATCTTGATTATTACTACGAGTTGGTTGCCCAGTTTGGTGATAGTGTGGGTGGGTTGTCTTTTGCTTCTCTGTTTGAAAAAGTTATAAATTCTATTACAGAACTTTGGCATGAAGATCAATTAGTTGACCCCGAAGACAATGCTGTAAGCGCTAGAAATAACTCCAGTGTAATTACGCTAATCCAATTAGATAAAACCTTCCTTTTCCTTGGCGACAGCGGAGTTCCGGCCATATCGAGAGCAGCAGATTATGCAGACGCAAGCAATTTTGATCTGGCTTCTCAGGTAAGATACGTTCAAGTTCCACATCACGGTAGCAAGCGAAACTTGGGTCCAACAATACTAAATCGCATTATTGGATCCATCGTTGAGAAGGGCAATAAAATAAATAAAAATGCATTTATATCCGCAGCTCCAGATAGTCCTAATCATCCGTCCAAAAGAGTAATAAACTCTTTTATAAGAAGAGGCGTGGATATTAACCACACTTGTGGTCAGGATCATTGTTACCAGAGCGATGGTCTTCCAATAAGGCCAGGGTGGGTTCCTCTTATCCCTTTGGAGTTTTATGAGACTTACGACGAGGACTGATCATGAAATTTGACATTTACTCATTGACGGCAAGAGTGTTACCTGCTTTTTTATCCTCTGTCCCATTTTTTTTATTAAATTATTTTCTACTTAATCCACTCATGGGCGATTTTTGGGGGGAACTACTTGCTTTAAAAATCGTCTCTAACATTACGTTTTCTTTTGCACTCCTTTTTCTCTTAATGCAAATAGATAGAATAATTTCAAAGGAATTTATTGAAAAAAATATTTATAAAAATGAATTATATTTTCCGACTACAAACTTTTTACTACATCTTGATAAAACCTTTTCGTCAGATTTCACAAGGAAAATTCACCAAAAAATTAAAAAGGATTTTGGCCTTAATATTCCTTCTGCAACTTCAGAAAGTATGGACAATGACCATTCTCGCCAACTAATTTGTGAGTCAGTGAGCCTTATCAGGTCGAGGGTGGAAAAAGGCAATTTGGTGGGCCAGCATAACGCTGAATATGGATTTATCCGTAATTTAGCAGGCGGTAACATCTTGGCAGCGCTGGCCTCACTAATTAATGTAATAGTTTTTGGTTTTATTTATCCAAATCAGTTAGCGTTTTGGATATCCTGCGCAACACTTTTTATCTACAGTCTACTGGCGTTGTTTTCTAAAAAAATGATTGACGCTGTTGGCTACAGATATGCAAAAGTACTTATACAGGAGTATATGGGCAACTATGAAAGTACAAATAAATGAAAAATTAAATAAGTTCCTAAATACACATTCGATTGATGAAGAGTGTGAAGTAGTTTACCTTCTGGTCGAATTGAGAAAACTACTTGATAGGGAAAGAAAGCAAAATAAGTCAGATTCTTATTCGTTAGTCCGTTTCCATGCTGACTGGGCGGTGCATACTAAAAAGGAATATATTACCCCGGCAATTAAAGAAATTATGACAATGATTGATGACTCAATAGATGTGTACCCCAAAGACGGGAACATTGACTTTCTCTTGTTGCCTGATTTTAGAGAAGAATTAAAACAGCTGCTCGAAGGGAACGGCCTGCCTAATGAGTTTTGCAAAAACGACGATAGTTGGATGAATTTTATGTCAGCCCTGACACAAGTTCTTGCAGATCAACCAATAATTAACCCTACTGAAAACATTGAAGAATTTCGCTATATAGATATGAAGAAAGAAGGAATTATGGCCAACATAGATTTTAGAGGGGCAAAAGCTGGCGGAAGCATAATGCTTGGGTTTGGTTTGTAGACTGTGAGAATAAATATATCAAACTGTATCACTTTAATTTTGAGACATTACCCCTATATAGTGTCTCATTTGTCTCATTTAGCCTTGGAGTGAGACACTACCGGACGTGGGGCTATAGCGATAGAATGGGGTCAGACCGGTATGCTCAGCTCTGGATACAAGCTATAAATTTGGCGGGGCTTGACCCGCCACAGGCGGGTTGAATAGGACAATTTACCCCCGTATGTTGCGGGGCGGATTTTCCGCCTCTGGCGGAATAAACTGGCTTGCCACGCCAAAAGGCGTGGATCCGTTTATTGGGGTTCGAATCCCTGCTTCGCAGCAAGCTCAGAGTGGTAGGATCGGAAGACGCTATTTGGCTTGTTAAATCAATCTTTTCGTTAGGTTCGAATGTTTCCATTAAAATTGACAATTTTTCTTTCATTCCGTTAATTATTAAAAATGGTTTGCGTTGTTCTAACGATAAAATTTTATCGTTTAGTGTAAGGTTCGAACCAAGGGCATGCAGTATTGAACGTTTTTGTTCATTATTTCCTTTGGCAAACCAGATTCTCGCATAAGTAGCAAAATTGAAAGTACGCTCACAAAGATCTAACCAGTCGTCGGCGCGATTATCAGTTGTCTTCAGTTTATCTTTTACTTCAGCCTTCTCTAAAAGTAACAATCCTTTCTTCTTCTGATACTCTTCATTTTCAATCAGTCCTTTCAAGCGAATATCAAGAAGCTCGTCAATTTGCTTTTGTATGTCATTGTAAAAATTCTGCATATTCTTATTTATTGCTGTTCGCTCTTGCACCTCTTCTGCGTGCAGTTTCCTAACCCACGAAATTGCCCATTTTGTGAATTTCTCAGGGATCGTCATTTTTTCAATTAATCTGTCTACCTGATCTTCAAAATTTTCAACTGCCACAGAAGGCTGTGGACACCTAAGACCATCAGGCGTTTTCTTTGATTTACCGCAATGAAGCCAGACATATTGAAGGATTGATCGCAGATATGAATGTACCATTAAAATATGTGAACTTTGAAATCAGTATGCAAAATACTGTATATAAATTTAGATTTTATGAGAAGGTGGAAGGCCTAGATAAAATCATAAAAAGATTAGAAAAAGGTTTGAAAAAGTCAGAATACTATGTAAGGGAAGACAACGGAATAATTAGCATCATTGCTCCTCATCACCAACAAATTCCATAATTAATGTTCTTCTAGATTAATTTTTAATCATTCGTTCGATCGCTTCAACGGGGTTTCTAACATCGTTTTCCACCATATAGTCAAGAACCTCTTGTTCTGTAATATCATCGAAATCACTTACTAAATATTGCACTAACCGCAATAATTCTTCAGCTTCTTCTTGAACTTTTGACACAGTTAAATTATAACGCTTAGTATTTAATTCAGGTAAAAAATTGCGTTGATTTTTGGTAAACTAGCTCCGGGTACTGGATGATTTCCGGCCAATTGGCATTTCGGAAATCCTCAACTAGTGCCAGCTCAGACGGGCATCCTAGGGTGACCGTGTTCTCTAGAATGGCTTGATGGGGCTCGCTAAACGCCTTCTCAGGCCATCGCTATATTCGGACCGCGAAAAACTTTTGAAAAGTCGGGGTTCGAGGCTGCGGTTCTGACCTGTCCGATGTGACCGGGAAATACGGAATCGAACATTATGGCTACAGCCAGAAGACTTATTAAAGTATTTTAAGAAAATCGATTGGTGTGGTAAGAGTTACTCCTTGATAGAAATTTCCAACTTTGTTGAGCAAAGGTTGGTCTCCGGTTACCAGATAATCAGCTTTGGCGCTCAAAGCGGTAGCTATGGTTAAATCGTCTTCTGGGTGAGTCGCAACATTTTGAACTTTAACAATTATGGGAGTTACGAATGCTTCATTTTGTAATAAATCGATGAAATTGGCCGTTGCCTTACTGCTTAATCGCTTTTGAAAATAGGGTTTTTGAAATGTTCTCGTGAGTTCGTCAATGATATATGCTGAAGTTACTAGTTCAAATTTACGTGCGTGCCAAGCGTCTAGTATCTGACCGGGGGCATTTGCCGCGCTAACTGTACCAGATGCCAAAACGTTTGTGTCTAAAACTGCTGAAATCACTTTTTATCCATAGAAAAGCTATGCTTATTTTAGTTACCTTTCGCTCTATTTTCTGCTCTCACTTGAGATATTGCTCTTTTGACTTCACGGTCAATTTTTTCAGAAGGAACATCCTTAAATGCCTCACGCATTTTATCAAGAGCTTTGAAACGTTTCTCTCGCTGTTCTTCCATTTGAGTAAACCTTTGTAAGTCTTCTGCAGAAATTACAGCCGCAACCGGAATCCCGCTCTTTTCAACAACGACTCTAGTTTGATTGCGAAATACTTTATTTAGAAGTTGACTCCATTGTGCTCTTACATCTGATGCTTTCATTACTTGTGTCATATATGTGCTTGCGCAATTCACCTCCTTCTTGGAATACTTGTACATATTAGTACAAATTGGTACAAAAAGTCAACTCGAAAGTTTTGAGACATAGCCTTCAGGACTGTCTCATTTGTCTCATTTAGCCTGGAGATGAGACAGTGCAGTGGCGAGACTATATGATCGAAAGGGACCTAGAGCGGTACGCTCAGCAAATTACTTCAGCCTATCAAATCAACCTTTCTAAAGATACTCTGCCTGAACGTTATAACTTCAGTATAATGTATTGTGATGGAAAAAAGAGTTTATATTTCTAATAAGAAAAATCAAAAACTCGCAGCCGTCATACATAGGCCACAATCACAGGGTAAATTTCCGGCAATTATCCTGCTTCACGGATTTACTGGTGACAAAGAAGAAGGACATATAAAACAATTAGCTGTTGAATTGGCAAATAATAATTTTGTTGCCATCAGATTTGATGCGTCAGGGTACGCAGAAAGTGCAGGGACGACCGAACAAGATTACAGGCTGACAAATTACTTTAGCGATGCAGAATCCGTTTATAGTTATTTAATAAATCTTTCTTATGTTGACCGTGATCGAATAGGTATATTCGGACACAGCGTTGGAGCTATGCTTGTTATTCTCTTTGCAGCAAAACATTCGGAAATAAAAGCATCTGTTTCTGTTTCATCACCCTATCATTTGGAAACACATTACAGATTGAGAGGCATTTGGAAAGGATGGAAAGAAAAAGGCTATATCGAAAAACAAGATAACGGAAAAATAGTAAAAATTCCTTACGCATATTTGGAGGATGCAAAACAATATGATGCTTTAAAAGAAGTTTTCAAAGTTAAAAATCCAGTTTTATTTATACTTGGGACAGAAGATGTCAATGTAATACCTGAAGAAACAAAAGAGCTATATGAGAAAGCAAATGAGCCAAAGGAGCTTTTCATTGTTGATGGAATGGATCATTTTTATAAAAACTTTCCTGATAAGCTAGCGGTTGTTAATAAAAAAGTTCTCGAGTTCTACAAAAAATATCTATAATAAGTTCCCATATAGTCAACACCTCGACACATTCGAACCACTCAGTGCAAGCAAGCTCAAGATCTATAGCCGGTGCCAGCAATAATTCTAATTTCAAGGCTGATGTGATATAAATGAGGTGATGGGAGAAAATAAGGATTTTGTAACGCAAATACCTGAACCAAAACTTTCCAGGTTATTATTTTCAGATACCCGTTTTGCATTCGTGTGGCTTATTATCCGGCTTTATGTTGGCTGGGAATGGTTTTCTGCAGGGATGGATAAAATCACAAACCCTGCCTGGACGGGTGATAAGGCAGGCATGGCCGTAAAAGGGTTTTTAATGGGTGCACTTAGTAAAACTTCCGGGGCGCATCCGGATGTTTCCGGATGGTATGCAGCGTTTATCAACAATTTTGCCCTCCAGCACACTGTGGGATTTTCTTATGCGGTTGCCTGGGGAGAAATACTGGTTGGCGTTGCACTGATTTTGGGAATCTTTACAGGAATAGCTGCATTTTTTGGGGCATTTATGAATATGAACTATTTGCTTGCAGGAACTGTCAGCACTAATCCTGTTTTGTTTTTTCTTCAGCTTTTCTTAATTTTAGGCTGGCGGGTTGCGGGCTGGCTCGGACTCGATAGATTCGTTTTGCCAAAACTCGGCACACCGTGGCATCCGGGAACTATCTTTAAAAAAGAGTAGGTGTTTTCTGGTATTTTGTCAGACTCCCAGGTTCTTTTCGTAAAAGTTGATGCTGCGTTCTACAGCTTTCTCCCAACCGTCTGGTCTTAAGTTATGGTCAGCTGATTCGTACGTATAATAATCAAATTGCTTATTCAATTTTTTAAGTTCGTTGGTTAACTGGTTCGACCAGCTAAGCGGGACTTTGTCATCCGCAGTCCCCTGGTGGATTTGAAGAGGTGCCTTAATCATATCGAGGTAGTTAGTTAGTGAATACAAGTCGACATCATAATCTTTTTCAAAATCGGCAATTGCTTTTCTTAAAAGTTTACCTTTGTCTTCAAATTCGTCCGTGTAGTACAAAACGGAGTACGGGAAGGGCTTTGAAACAGGCGCCCAAAGTACTGTCGGGTAAGGGGCTCCTGTAATTTCCAGAACACTTAATGCAATTTGTCCCCCGTTGCTGTGTCCCCAGATGCCGACTTTTTTGAGTATTGCCTTTGCGTTGATGTTATTTTTGGCAAGCGCAATATTGAGGTTTGCAACTGAAGCTAAAAGTGTTGTTGAGGCGACGTATGTCTGGAATCTATCTTCGATTGAACTGTCGCTAGCACCATCCGACTCACCATAACCCAGAAAGTCGGGCGCCAGTGTTATCAACCCATTTTTGGCAAAGATTTGGGCTGCCGGCTGGGTACCGACTCCCGGTGAATAATCCTCTTTATCCACATATCCGCGAAACATGACAATTACGGGGTAATTGCCGCCGGATGCTGGTACATTTAGAACTCCGCTGACTTTTTTGCCTTCTACAAAGTAGTAAAAACTGTAGGCTGTGAATGTATCCTCTATCGAGAGGGTTTTATCAATAATAATTTCGCTTGGCCGGGATTTGACAGCGGCAAGGGCCGGAATTGTATATTTGTCCAGGGGCCTTTCTGCGGGTTGGCTGATTTTTTCCGGTAACCCGATGACTTTGTTTTTATAATCAGATCCGACTTTCCAAATTATTGCCAGAAGTGCAACTAAAACTAAAAGTATTAAAAAAACTTTCTTCATTTTATGTGTCTTCAGCAATTATATCAGCGTCGCTTCGACGCGTCTGACGCGTCTTCGCTCCCTGATGTAATTTCTACGAAATTATACAATCGGGGGATTAATTACAGTAAAAGTTGTTTATCACAGTATAATTAACTCGTGGCCAGAAAGAGGCAAAATAAATCCCATTATCACTCCTTAAGACAAAAGTGGTTAAGAAGGCATAGGATTGCCCGAAAGAGGTTTCACGAGAAACACAAAGAAGCGCTTGATTTTTTGATTGAAAAATTCCCAGCCAAGGAAAAACTTGCATCCGGGGCAGTCGGTCTTATGATGATGTCATCTCTAATACCAACTTCCACAGTTTTGGGAGCCATCTCTGAAAAAGGCCAGGACGCTGAGGCCGTTGCCCAGGTTGATAGAACCAGTGAGCTCAACGCCGAGTTGGCGGCAGTTCTGCCCGGCAATGTCCGGCCGCTAAATAATGACGAGGAAGCCAAAATTTCGGAAGTTCTTTCTCGCTATTTTAATATGGATGTAAAGGCGGATATTGACGGGCTCAGGTTAAACAGAACATACGGCGTGATTGGAGCCGAGCAACACTTGATAAGATTTCCGGGAGATAATATGAATATACATCTTGACGCTGATGATAAAAATAACAGAATGATTTATTCTTCAGGTATGGCACCGGGCAGGGGTGCATGGGGATATTTTACCAATTCCCGATCTGAATTTGACGATTTGGCCCGCGAGCGCGAAAAATGGTACATCGCGGTGCAAACTTTCGCCGCCCCCAATTATAACGGGCGCCTCGCTGATTACCGTGATTTGTTTAAATTCAGAAAAATGATTGTTGTAAACACTCAAACAGGGCAGGCAGTGGTAACAGACATTGCAGACAGTGGACCGGCAATATTTACGGGAAAGCATTTGGGTGGATCACCCGAGGTTATGTATGAGCTGGGGCTGGCAAATGGTCCCCGCAAGGGGCCAGTGCTTTACTTTTTTGTTGATGATGTTAATAATGAAATTCCGCTGGGGCCCATAAAGCCGATGGGCTTGCCAAACGTCAATGAAAAAAACTAAGGATCATTTTTACAGTCGGGTGATTGGTGTCGATGAAGTTATCGTCGACCTTGACAATTTGAATTTAACAAGTACCGAAAAAAAGGAGCTTAGTGATCTTGCACATTTAAATTTGCACACGGTAATTGTCGATGCGGTGCTTTCTGAGTTGAGTAGTGCTGACAAAAAGATTTTTTTGGAGCTATTGGCCCGTGATGAGCACGAGAAAATCTGGCAACACTTAAACGAAAAGGTGGAAAATATCGAAGACAAAATAACTGCAGCCGGTGAGCAGGTAAAAAAAGAGTTGCGGCAAGATATTAAAAAAACTCAGGAATTAGCATAGGGTATTTAGTGAGCAGAAATGGCAACTAAAGTTTTTCTATTTTTTCTGGAGATAAGCGTTTAATCTCCGAACAGTTTCTTCTTTACCGAGTATTTCGAGGCTTTCATATAGGGGTGGCGTGACAGTTTTACCCGAAACTATATTTCTGACTGATGTTATTAATTCAACTCTGTCAACTTTTTGTACTTTTGACGATTCATCAATTATATCTTTTATGGTTTGTGTATCCCATTTCTTGATACTTTTAAATCGGTCAAGTAGATCTACTATTGGTTCTTTAGATAAAGGAACGGTTGGAATTGTTTGGGGCTGGTTGTAAAAAAAATCAGCGATCTTTGAATAATCCCCGAGGCTTGTCACTCTGTCTTGGGTTATGCCAGATGCGACTGAGGTAATTTTAGGATCATAATCAGGATAATATTTGTTAATTACATTCTGGTACTCCTCTTTATTTAGTCTTCTTATCCATTTCCCGTTCATCCAATTCAATTTTTCAATGCTGAAAATCGGGCTGTTTTTATTGATTCGATCTAGGGAAAATCCGCGCGTTAGTTCGTCTAGCGAAAAAATTTCCTGGTTGCCCTTGGGTGACCAACCAAGAAGCGCCAAAAAGTTTATTAAAGCTTCGGGTAAATATCCTTCTTCTAAATATTCGACTACAGATTTGGCGCCTTCTCTTTTTGAAAGTTTCTTGTGGTTTTGACCAAGAATTGGCGGGAGATGGACAAATTGCGGGGGATGCCAGCCAAAAGCTCTATAAAGAAGGACGTGCTTTGGAGTCGAGGAAATCCACTCGTCACCACGCATAACATGTGTGACGTTCATCAGATGGTCATCGACCACTGAGGCAAAATGATAAGTCGGAAAGCCGTCGGATTTGACAGCAACAAAATCTTCAATTACTTTTACGGGAAAGGATACGTTGTCATGAACAAGATCCTGCCAGCCAATGCGGTTGTCTTTTGTCTGGATTTTAAAATACCATGCGCCCTGATCCTTGTACACAGCTTCCTTTTTAATCAAAACTTTTAAATGCTTATTGTAGATATCAAGTCTTTCCGACTGCAAATACTTTTCATCCCAGTCAAGACTCAGGCTTTTAAGGCTCTGTTCAATTTTGGCGATGTGCTCATGTGTTGATCGTTTTTGGTCGGTATCTTCTATCCTTAAAATAAATTTACCGTTTTGGTTTTTGGCGAGAAGGTAACTGAAAAGAGCAGTTCTAATGTTGCCAATATGGGGTATCCCTGTTGGAGATGGGGCATACCGTGTACAAACTTTAGACATGGTAGAATTGTATCATTGGAGCCTTGGATGTGACTACACTCACCGAAACTGCTTCTTTTTCCCATAAAGCTATTGTTAGAGTTGGCAAACTGCTAGCGCTTTTAATCGGACTCTATATTGTTTTTAGAGTTGGAGGCGTAATATTTAACGCTGTTTCTCCTCCAGCGCCTCTCCCTCCGACTGTTGCTTTCGGAAAACTGCCACAACTTGATTTGTCGGAGGGAATCCCAAGTCCTGATAATCTAACTCTGAAGGTGGAGACAATCAGCGGCGATATTCCGAATTTGGGCTCGAGTGCTAAGGTATTTGCCGTTAAAAACCCTGACGTGACTTTTGGGACTTTGAATGATGCAGCGGGCATTGCAACACGCCTAGGCTTTTCGCCTCGACCCCAGGATTTAGGTCAAGGTAAAGTAAGATTTTCCGATGCCAAACAATCAGGGAAATTATTAACCATTGAGTCGGCTACGAATAATTTTAAACTGGAGAGTAATTTTTTGGATACTGCTACAATTTTGAGCAGTAGACCTAAGTCCTTGGAGAGTGTAAGTGTAATAGCAACAGATTTTGTAAAAAATTTTGGGGTGGGTGACGTCGATTACCCATCTGATTTGATTAGTACTGCCCTCTTTAGTGTCGATAACGGAAAACTCGTTAATGCTATTTCCCTGTCTTCCGCAAACGTGGTTCAGGTGATTTTCGGACGAGCGGATCTGGATAAAATCGAAACTGTATCTCTAAATGCCAATGACCCACTCGTTTGGGTTATAGTTTCGGATAAAGGAGTTTTAGCAGGCGAAAAATCGTCAAACCAAATTCAAAAATTTAAATTTTCCACGTATCCGCTAAAAGGAGGTACGGCAGCTTTTGAACAATTAAAAAGCGGTAAGGGTATTTTTAATAAATTACCCAGGGATAATAATTTTACAATAAGAAATGTAAGGCTTGCTTATGTTGAAACGAGAAAACTCCAGCCGTATTTGCAGCCCGTTTATATTTTTGAGGGAGACTATAATGTCTTGGCATACGTAGCTGCTGTTGCCGACGAATGGATTGAGCCTGGTAATGTATCGAGATAATGGAGCCAAAGGGAATCTTTGCACTACCTTTGGGGTGCAACCCAAAGGTAATTCGAAAATGCCCATTCGATCAATTTTTTTGATTCTCCAAACCGGTCTTTGGACCCCAGAACTACGGTGATAATTGAGTTGCCATCTCTTGTTGTTTGAGTGATTAAATTTTCAAGAGCCCCATCAGTCTGGCCGCTTTTTATCCCGATAACACCGTTGACTTCACCCAGAAGCTTAGTGACATTTTCAAGATAATAATTTTTATTGCCGGAAACATCAGTCACTACGGTGCTCTTGGTGGCAACTATTTTGGCAATCATAGGATTTCCAATTGCAACTCTGGCTAATTTCGCCAAATCGGCAGCGGTTGAAAATTGAAAAGGATCATCAAAACCAGCGGGATTTACGAATCGGGTATTTAACATTTCTAAAGATTTTGTCTTCTGGTTCATTTGTGCAATGAAATTGTCGTATGAGTCGGAACAAGCCGAAGCAAGTACATAGGCTGCATCGTTTCCGGATTTAATTAAAAGGCCTAAGATGAGGTTTTCAACCGTTACCTGATCACCTACTTCAAGACCCATTTGATTGCCAATTTTTTGGACATTATCTACCCTTATAATTGTTTGAGGGGAACATTTTTCCAGAACGATAAGTGCTGTCATCAACTTCGTAGTTGAGGCAGGCAGATGCTTGAGATTTGAATTTTTTTCATAGAGTGTAGCTCCGGTTTTAAGATCAATGATTGCTGCCGATGAAGCAGTAATTTCGGGAGCTTTTTGAAAACTGTTAATTGGTATGGGGTACGGATCAATAATTGCTCTTGCAGCAATTACTTGGGGTTTTAGGGGTTTGGCGAAAAAATTCGATGTTTGCTTGGGCAAAAAAAGCGTAAGAGCAAACAAAATAATAATAGTTACAACTATCAAATAACGGGGAATCACTGTGTTTTAATCCTGAGTTCTCTTAAAATTTTCGGGTCGACTTCACCTGGTGCATCCATAACAGATGTTTGTCCGGAGGAATTCATTGGAAAGGCTGTAACTTCTCTCGTGTTTTCTTCGCCGGTTGCCACCATTAAAAGACGCTCTATACCGGGGGCAATGCCTCCATGCGGAGGAACACCATATGTGAATGCAGTAAGTAAATGACCAAATTTTTCCTCGATTTCCGATTTTTTATAACCTAGGATTTCGAAAATTTTCCTCTGAATATTGGGGTCTGCGATACGAATACTTCCACCGCCTACTTCCAGACCGTTGCAAACTAAATCGTGTTGGTAAGATTTTGCTTTCATCGGGTCTTTGTCTAAAAGTGGAATATCCTCTTCGCGGGGAGCAGTAAACGGATGATGACTAGGTGAAATGGGCTGGTCTTGCGTCTTTTCAAAAAGTGGAAAGTCAATAACAAAAGCGAAGGCTAAAACATCGGGGTCTTTCTCTTGTCTTAAGTCGAATTTATCTGCTTGATACTTTTTAATAGCATCTTGGTGGCTGATTCTCGGGAACGGGTATTGCAACAGTTTCTTCTTAAAAACTTTTTGTGTTATTTCTTTGAACAGTTCTTCGGTTAGTTTTAAAATGTCTTCCTGTTCAACAAAGGACATTTCTATATCAAGCTGAGAAAACTCTCCGTATGCGCGGTCTGCTCTGGGGTCTTCATCGCGAAAACAGTGGGCAATTTGGAAATATTTTTCAAAACCTGCCACCATTAAAAGCTGCTTATATTGCTGTGGCGATTGGGGAAGGGAATAAAACTTGCCAGGTTGAAAGCGAGAGGGAACGAGAAAATCCCGGGCGCCTTCAGGGGTAGCTTTGGTTAAAACGGGTGTTTCGATTTCGATAAAGCCTCTTGCCGCTAGAAACTGACGCATAAAGGAGATCATTTCGTGACGCAGTTTAAGATTCTTTTGAAGTCGCTCACGTCTTAAATCCAAATAGCGGTATTTAAGACGCAGGGATTCATCTATCTCTAAACCTGAATCATCTATCGGGAAAGGGAGTATGCCGGATTTGTTGATTACAACAAGAGATTCTATCTCGACCTCTATCTTACCGGTGGCAAGATTAGGATTTACTAACTTTTCGGGACGCTTTTTTACTTTGCCCTCAATTTTGACTACGTCTTCGACACTAATCTCATACGGTTTCATGGCAACAGCCTGAATAATTCCTGAGACATCCCGAAGATCTATAAAAGTAATCTTTCCGTGGTTACGAACAGTATTCACCCAGCCAAAGAGTGTAACTTTTTGGTCTTCTTTATGATTGCATTCGACTGCAAGTGTGCGATTCATAGTTAGATCCTTCAATTTAATTTCAGGATGACAAAGAAAAATTTATTTAGTATATTTTCTTTGTCAATTCTAAACTATATTGATTTGACATTCAAAACCGGCCTTTGTTAATATCATTTCAAGATGAGTTTGAATATAAGTTTAATAACCCTCCTTATTTGCAGTCTCTTGCTTGGCAGGAGGCTTAGGGAGGTATTGGCTTAAATAGAAGCCAATTTGTAAAAAACAGACCTCCCCCAAGCGGGAGGTTTTTTTGTGGGAGAAATATGGAGAGAAAACTATTTTTAAACATAACTAATAATAACCCTTATCGTGGTGAGTGCGGCATGGTCTGGAAGAAACCCAACAGCTCGACTTGTGTATCTACTATTTCATTCGATCGGCTACCAGATTTGGGTATAAATGCAGAAAACGAAGTTCATGTTGACTTCGATAAAGAATTAGAAGGTGTCAAAGCGAAGTTAAGAAAAAATCATCATAACATCATAGCTTGGTGATGACAATGTCTATTAAGATTGAAGGTGACGTAACAATTATGATAAATGACTCCCACAGCAGAGATGATATTCTAATCTGGACAATCGGAGAGGATATGATACTGTGTCATATTGATCCCATTTTAGAAAAATTTTGGCAGGAGGAGTACACAAGATTCCAGGAAAATAGTCAGACCATTTTGCTGGATGCCACTTTGCCTGACAAATGATTTTTGGTATTATTAATATTAACCTCTAATTAAAAGGAGGTGTTTTTTATGGCAGTCGAGACGGTGCCTCAAGATCACGGAGATGAAAGCGGAGCTAGTGATATGATCTCCGAAGGCTCTCCGCCTGCTGATTTTATGCTTAGCCAACGACGAAGAGAAACGGATGCTTTTGAACCCAAAATACCTTCGGGAGGTGATCAATTGGAGCCACTTCATCCTTATACACCCAATGAGCTCGACCACATGGGTGGTTAAGATTGAACAATCTCCAGATCCTTGATTTTCATCTGGGTAATCGTTGAACCGTTGTAGTGATTTTCATCCAGCGTATAAACCGCATCGATAAGATAACCTGGTCTGATTTGGGCCGCTTTTTCGCCTATATTAAACCAAATTGCTTCGTGCCCGTCTAAAAGAAGCTTAAGGTGACTACCTGCTGCGCCGACCTTTCTGACATCCTCCACTATTATTTTGCGCGTCAAAAAAATCGGCTGAGGATTGCCCATACCAAATGGCTCAAAAGTTTTGATAATCTGTAAAGTTTGTGCCGTTATGTTTTCTTTTGCTAATATACATTCGATTTTAATAACTGGCGTTAACATTTCCTCTGTTAAATTCCGGGCTGCATACACATTAATTTTTCTGGTAAATGCTTCAATATGGCGAGTTTCGATTGTAAAACCTGCTGCCATCGGGTGGCCGCCGGCATCGACTAAATATTCGCTTGATGAACGGATTGCTTCAACTATGTTAAAGCCCGGAATAGAGCGAGCTGAGCCCTTGGAATAAACTTCTTTGCGGGAAATAATAATCATCGGTTTGTGATGAGCTTCAACAAGCCGGGAGGCAACCAAACCGATAATTCCTTCATGCCACTTTGACCCTGCTAAAACCCCAATGAGGTGATCGGAGTTGACCATTTCCAGGGCGCCCACGATTGCGCTGGTAGTTAAATCCTGGCGACGACTGTTGGTTTTGGAAAGAAGTTTTGCCAGTTCATCTGCCTTCTTTTGGTTTTTGGCACAAAGAAGTCTTAGAGAATCCATGCCGTGTTCGATTCTGCCCATGGCGTTGATGCGAGGTGCCAGGATATGGCCGATTTCATATGTGCCGACTTTCCGGTTGATGTTCGACTGGGAGATGAGACTTTTAATACCGGGTCTTTTGGTACCGGCTAATTTTTCCAGGCCAAGTTTAACAATTGCCCGGTTGGCGCCAATAAGTGGCACAAGGTCGGCAATAGTGGCAATTGCTGCAAGCTCAAGTTTCTCCTCTAGTTTTTCTCTATATAAGGGTTTTAGAGTTGAGATGATTTCCCAGGCAAATCTCCAGGCTACGCCGGCGCCGCAAAGCTTAACTGTATGAACCAGTGCATAAGACTTGGGCAAGACTTCGGGTAAGAGGTGGTGATCGGTAACGATAACGTCTATACCAACTTTTTGTGCTTCCGCAACTTGCCTTACGGCAGTTACACCGTGATCAACAGTGACAATCAGAGACACACCGTCCTTGGCCAATTTTTTGATGGCTTCAGTAGACAGGCCATATCCTTCCTTAATTCTATGAGGCACATATGGCAGGACCTTGGCACCAAGATCGTAAAGAGTTTCCCAAAGAATTGCTGTTGCACAAATGCCATCGGCATCGTAATCGGAGTAGACGATAATCTTTTCTTTGTTATCAATTGCCTCTTTGATACGATCGACGCCTTTTTTTAAATCCGTAAGTTTTGTGTTGGTAATTTGGGAAAGGCTTGGGTTCAGAAACTCTCTTAGTTGAGATTTAGTGGTGAGTCCCCTATTTTTGGCCAGCGATTTTAAGAGCTGGTCTTTATTTTTTAAAGAATAGATTTCTTTGGAAATTTTCCAGGTAGCGCCGGTCACAGATCTATTTTAGCAAGAAAATGGCCGGCATTTCTTTGTTATATTTGCTCGCAGAACGCCGTGGACTATCAGGACACGGATGAATGCGAGCCAATACACACTTCCGAAGGAACTTGGAATGTTCTGCTTGCTCATGTAAACTTAAAGAAAAAAACCAAGGCCTCTCAGGCCTCGGGAGTTTATACTTTGATTGAGATGGTTAGTAAAGACGTTTTAGCTGTTATTAAAAAACTGGACGACGCCGGATTTGAAGTAGCTATTGTTGGCGGAGCCGTGCGAGGTTTAATTTCGGGCGAGAAAGTTTCCGACTGGGATCTGACAACCAGTGCCAGACCGGAGCAGATTTTAAAGCTTTTTCCCAGCTCTTTTTACAACAACCGGTTTGGGACGGTCGGAGTTAAATTGACAGAAAAGGTCGTTGAAATTACGACATATCGAAAAGAGCAAAAATATTCAGACAGCAGGCATCCTGATATTGTTGTTTGGGGCGAGACCCTTGAAGAAGATTTGGCAAGAAGGGATTTTACGACCAACGCGATGGCCCTTCGCTTCGCTCAGGGTAAACTCTCGAAAATTTCAATTCTCAACTCTCAACTCTCAAATTTTGACTTGGTTGATCCATACGACGGCCAGAAAGATTTAAAAGCTAAGCTAATAAGAACTGTAGGTGATGCAAATCAGCGATTCGGAGAGGATGCTCTTAGACTTTTGAGAGCTGTTCGTATAGCAAATGATCTGGGATTTGAAATTGAACCGAGCACTAGAAAGGCGATCGGTGACAATGCCGTCTCAATTAAAAAAATCTCCGGTGAGCGAATACGCGATGAAATTTTCAAAATAATCGATAGCAAAAATTGTGACAAGGGAATTTTACTATTGAAAAATGTGGGGTTGTTAGCACAAATTTTGCCAGAGCTTGATGTATGCTTTGATGTTCCCCAAAAAAGCCCAAAACGCCATCATGTCTTCGATGTCGGCACCCATTGTGTGATGAGTTTTAAATTTTGCCCCTCTAAAAAAACAATCGTAAAGTTTGCTACGCTTTTACATGATATCGGTAAGGCAAAAGTGGCCAATATGACTGATGAAGGAGTGCGGACTTTTTATAACCATGAAGTAGTTGGCGGCAGGCAAGTAAGGGATATTGCAAAAAGGCTTAGTTTATCAAAAGCAGACAGGGAAAAATTATTCCGCCTTGTTCGCTGGCACCAGTTTTCTGTTGATGAAAGACAAACCGACAGAGCTCTTCGTAGGTTTATAAGAAATGCGGAGCTCGAAAATGTCGAGGACATGATGGATTTGAGAGTTGGCGATAGGCTTGGTGGCGGCCTACAGCAACCGGAGTCCTGGCGTCTGAAACTTTTCCGCCAGCGACTCAAAGAAGTTTTGAAAAAACCATTTACCGTTGCTGACCTTAAGGTTTCCGGCAATGATGTGATGAAAATTTTAGGGATTAGCCCAGGGCCAAAAGTGGGTGAAGTTTTGAAAAAACTGTTTGAGGAGGTTGTTGATGATAACAAAAAAAATAATAAAGAATATCTTTTAAAGAAGATCGCAAGTTTCAAGTAAATGACTGAACCTATCTATGTCTCCAGATCAAAAATAAAAGGCGAGGGTGTTTTTGCCTCCAGAGACATTAAGAGAGGAGAGGTAGTGTGTAAAATGAAGGGCGAAAAAATACCTGTTGGCAAATTGCACAAAGTATCGCAGTCCGGGAGAGATATTGTTGTTGATCCGTTACAAATTAGCCAAACCGAATATGTCAATTTGGCCAGACCTTATGTTGTTATAAATCATTCCTGTGATCCAAATTGTGGGATTCGTCAGGGGAACCTCGTTGCAATTAAAAAAATCTCGAAAAATGAGGAGATAACTTATGATTACAGCAGTACATGGTTTGACGGATTTAATTGCAATTGTGGAAGCAGAATATGCAGAGGCCATGTCGGCGATTTTTTGGGAATCTCAAAATCTGTCCAACGAAAATATATTAAATTGGGAATAATTCCAGATTTTATCTTAAAGACTCTACCTAACTCTGGGTCTTAATCACCTCCTTCTAACTTACCACTTTTACTCTCCAAGGCCTGGCCTTGATTTGTTGGTTATATCAGCCTTCGCCTTGAGCGAATCTGATATATAACAGCATGGCTTTGCCATCTGTTGTATACGTCAGATCCGCTTAGCGGATGCTGACATATATCAGAGGAGCGTCGAGTCAGACTCGACGACCTGCTGGTATGGGATAGTTTATTTTCGTTTGGAGATTTGATGCCAGACGACAAGAAGCGGCGAGGCGTTGAAAATTGATGAGTAAGTTCCGGAGATAATGCCTATTAGAAGTGCCAGCACAAAAATTCTGGTGCTCTCTCCGCCAAAAAGCAGGAGGGCAAAAAGTACGAAAATGGCAGTTAAGGAGGTATTTAACGATCTGCCCAAAGTTTGATTGAGAGAGTGATTAACAACCTCAGGGAAATTTGTTTCGGGATATTTGGTAAGATTTTCGCGGATACGATCAAAAACGACGATGGTGTCGTGAACAGAAAAACCGATTACTGTTAAAAGAGCCGTAATAAATAAGGAGTCGATTTCTATGCCTTTGAAATGGCCAAGAATTGCAAAGATGCCAACTACCACAATAACATCATGCGCAAGCGCAACAATAGTGCAGATTCCGAAAGCAAGGGAGGATGCGGGTTTGGGAATTTTGCGAAATGCCCAGGTAATATAGACCAAAATTCCCAGAATTGAAACTCCAACAGCAGCAAGTGCTTTATAGGCAAGCTCCCTGGAGATTGTCGGACCGACCGTTTCCAACCGGACTTCTTCGACTTCACCAAAGTTGGTGGTTACTTTATTCTTAATTTCATTAACTTTCGCCTCATCCGATTCGTGAAGTCTTGCAAGATATGACCCCTGCTGTGTTTTGACAACAGACGAAAAGGCGATGGCCTGTTCTGCAAGAAAGTTCTGGAGTTCCTGCTGGGTTGTTGATTGATTCTGGCTAAATTTAACCTCCCAAAGCGTGCCTCCGGAAAAATCGATTCCGAGTTTCAGGCGCCATGTTGCCAAGGCGACTAAACCCGGAATAATAATCAAAAGTGAAAGGGCAAAGAACCAGCTTTTGTATTTAATAAAGTCCATAAATTCCCTTATATTTTTCTTATCCAAAAAACGCGCAAGAGTGTTCTGGTAACCGTTATTGCCGAAAACATAGAAATTAAAATACCGATTGCCAAGGTTAGAGCAAATCCGCGAATCGGGCCTGTGCCGAAGTTAAAAAGAATGGCAGTTGTAATTAGAGACGAGACATTTGAGTCGCGAATAGATGTCCAGGCCCTGTCAAAACCGGCATAAAATGCCTCCAGTTTTGGTTTGCCCCAGGCAATTTCCTCTTTGATCCTTTCGAAAATTAAGATATTAGCATCAACTGCCATGCCAATAGAAAGAACAAATCCGGTAATGCCGGCAAGTGTTAAAGTGACAGGAATAATTTTGAAAACCGCAAACACCAGTGTCGTGTAAATTAAAAGTGCGCCAATTGCAAAGACCCCAAGAAATTGGTAGTAGGCAATCATAAAAAATGCGACCGAAGTCAATCCCACCGCGGTGGCAAAAATGCTTTTTGCGATTGCTTCTCTGCCGAGTGACGGACCAACCCGAGTCTGGCTTTCAATAGAAAGTGGCACAGGAAGTGCTCCAGCATTAAGTTGAATTGCCAGCTGTTTTGCGGATTTTGCATCAAACTGACCTGAAATTTGGGCATTACCATCGGCAATAACTGCTCGAATTACGGGTGGTGGCCAGGAAATCGGCTCATCGTCCAAAAACATGGCCATTGGAGCGTTCAGATGGTCACGGGTAATTTCTTCAAGCTTTTTGGCACCGTCAGAATTGAATTCGAGATTAACAACATAACCCGGACTTTGCGGGTCCTGACCGGGTGAAGCAGAAGCCCTTTTTAAATCTTTTCCCGTTAGGGGCGTTGCGACAAAATGCTCAGGTAGCGCAGAAAGTGTTGCCTCGGGCGGTGCATCGTCTGCAAGAACCCTAAATTCCAAATGAGCTGTTTTTTTAACAGTAGCAACAGCCTGATCAATATCGGAAATTCCAGGCATTTCAACTATCAGACGGTAATCCCCAGCCGTTTTGGCAGTCTGTACAATCGACTCGGATACTCCAAGCGAGTTGATTCTATTTTCGATGACATTCTGGGCAGAGTCGAGTGCATTGTTGCGGTCAGAAGAATCAATATTGGTCATATCCGCAGAGAGTACAAGTTGGACACCACCCGCAAGATCGAGTCCCAGTTTTGGTTCCAAATCCCTTTTTAAAACTTTTGTTTCAATTTTTGGATGGGAAATTTGGCGGCCGAATATTTTTAAATTAGGGATGTCTATAAAAAGTGCCAAAACAGTCAACAAGATTATCAGGGCAAAAGTTGCACGGGGATTTTTAAGCATGGGCAAGTTTTAAAGCTTAACCAATTCGTCTTCGTCGCCAATTAACATCACCCTGGGTTTAGCTAGGATAGTCATAACAAAAGGATCCCGACGATTTTTTCTGAAATTGAACTCTTCCTCCGTCATCGGTGTAAAGTTAATTTCCCTGTTTCTGCGGGCCTCTTCCTCTTTGATAATTACTGAGAGTTCCGGCAGAACAATCGTGCCGACAACAAAAAGATCAATATCATTTTGAGTGTAGGGATAACCTTTGATGAATGATCCTGAAAGCATCGCATACTTTATTTTGCCAAGTTTTGCACGATTGGTTATGATGGCACCTCCAAGTCCAATACTTTTGTTGACCATTGAAAGAAACTCAGGTAAAAATATGAAATCGCTTTTGACCGAGTAGTAGCGACGATTGGCGCGCCACTCACTTGACAGAAAACCTGTTTTTTCAAGACGGGAAAGTTCCCTGCGGACTGCATTAATTTCCTCTGCGACCCTTCGAACAATATCCCGTACATGATAACTCTGGTCGGGCAGTCCCAAAAAAAGCTCCAAAACTTTGACTCTAACTTTTGAAATTAAAATATCAATTAACATATTTACCTTTTAAAAAACTTATGTTCAACTTGTGGCAGACTGAGAATTTGTCCCGCAGGCTTGGGTGGCAGATTTAGTACTGAACTTTGTTTTCAGACGGAATAGTTTGGATCCAGATTAATCCCCGGTTAAGGGATACTTCGTTGCTCTTGTTATCAACAAATTTAGTTTTGGCAGTGCGATCTTTTTTAACCCATTTGCCTTCTATTATCTTACCGTCCATAAAAATTAAGGCTTTACCCGAGCCGATTGTACCATATAGCAGGTGGCCATCAGGATAACCGTCGTTTGCCCTCTTTTCGATTTCAAATTGGACAATAACGGTTTTAGCTATAAGCTCTTCTTTAGTTAGGGGATCAACCTGGACTTGGCCATCCTGTACGCGCTTATAAACATTTGACATCTTGTCATACTGCCACGTTACAGTGTAGCTATCGTTTTGAGTCCAGAACGGCACAACTATTTCTTTCTGGTCGCTCCTTGCTTCTATTGATGCATCATCCTTGAACTTCCATGCGACAAAATTTTTATCCCATCTGTTGCCTTTCTCGTCCTGGGCTCCCCAGCCTCGCCCTTCGGCTACATCCCAAAGTTTTTTGGTTGTTGAATGAACGTTGTGCGGTGCTAACTTATCCGTACCCCTCCAGTAAGTAGGAAATCCTACTCCAAACTGGTCCAAATCTTTAATACCATAATCACGGATTTGGCCAAGAGCATTGGCAGGTCCCGGGGTGTTTGCACCGCCGACATGAGCGTAAGCTGCATCATATTCCGAGACCCAATCCAAAAAGTAGGTTCTGGCGGATCTTATTGGAGCGATGTCTCCGGCGTCCTGACATAAGTAAATTGTTAAAAATCTGGTGATTCCACCTTCTGCTACCGTTTCATAAATAACGTCTGCTCGCGTCAAACCAATCACCGGTCTGGCGTCCAGATGATTTTCAATCATCACCCCTAACGGTCTTCTTTCCTGCCAGGCTTCCTGACGATTCTTTGTGTACATAGCTCCGTTTACGGGGCACTCCTTATCCTTAACTCCCTCTTCATGGTTTGATGTTGGATCCGTTAAATTGCCAAACGGCGTACTTATGCTGATTGGACTTTTAAGAACTGCACTAAACACCATATACGATGCTCCCAGCGCCACAAGATACAAACCTATTCCACCCACTACCACCGATAATTTTTTATTGGCAGATATTCTTGGTAACTTCAAATTATTTTCCCCAAATCAAATCATTACTGGCCTAAGAAATAGTCGAATGATCAGATTTGGCGGGCAGATTTTTCTACCGCCTCTTTTTCCTCCTTAGTAAATTGATGCTTTGCGGATTTGCCATTTTCAACTTGTTTGGCGTAGATTCTTACACCGCTCCTGCTATGAAGCGAGGAAATTACTACACCATCGTTTTTTCCGTTCAAAAAAGCGATCACGAAACTTTGATCTCCCCCCTCTTCTTCAAAGGGATTGAAACGGATCAATGTAAATTTCTGTAAAAAGCTGCGCGTTTTATTCTGAAAGTTTTCCAACTCTTTTGAAATTTGGACAACATTTTCTTCATTCTTCTGGTTTCTCTTAATTATATCCTCTAATACTCTACCCAAATCAACATTGTCGGCGCCTTTGGTTAATTTCGTGTAGCGACGAACAGCTTTTATCAAATAGAAACTCAAAATTAGAGTCCAGGTGCCAAGTGCGGAAATTAATATGTATGTAAGCTGTAATTGAGACATAATAAAATCGAGATCGGAATAAATTAAGTACTCACTTTTTTACCACGGGGACTTTGGCCATGTCAATGAGAATTTTATGATAATATACCTATTAAAGTTACTTATGCCATTTAAAACCAGAGCCAGTAAACAAAAAGCAAGCCTTAAGTGGACAACATTGGTGGAGGGCGGCCAGGCAAAGTATATAAGCAAATCGCGTAGTTTAAAAGGAGACAACGTTCCCGATGAGACTCAACTTGTTCAGAAGCAACAAAAGATATATGCGGAGCCTAACATTAAAACAGAGATTGTTAAAATTGCATTGATGGCTTTACTTGTTATAGGTTTCCAAATCGTTCTCAAATTTAGTCATATAGGATTTTAGCCTCGGCTTCTTTTTTCCTTCTTTAATTTATTCGTGCTTGACTCGCTAACTTTAGCTGTGCTATGGTTGAAGCTATCTGAAGCTAATTAGCCTCAAAACAGAGATAAACTTGATGCTTCATTTTCTTGCCTGAAGGAGGTGATGTAAAGAATGGCTCAAATGTACTGTGTAAAATGTCGTGCTAAAAGAGACGATCCGAACGCACAGAAAGTCACCATGAAGAATGGTAAACCAGCGATGAAAGGTAAGTGCCCGGTTTGTGGTACGACAATGTTTAAGATTGGTGGTTAATTAACCTATCTGAATTTTGAAGTTTCTTGCTGAAAAACCCCAATGACATTAACAAATTGGTTTGGGGTTTTTTGGCTTGTGTATTAAGGAGAAAGTACCTTCAGGGTGAAGCTCTGAAGGTTATAGAGAGCTCTTATTTGCCAATCTTTATGGCTTTGAAGCTTAGCGTAAAGAGGCATAGCACTTTTGCCTATAAAATCTCTGTCAAACTCCCAGGATATTTTTGAAACATGCTGAGTATCTCCCTCATAGGCATAGATATCTATTTTTCTGTAACCAACATCAGGGTTTGGGTCAAGTTTCGGTTTATCCCTGTTCTGGGCCGAGAATAGACTTTGTTTGTCAGAAATCACCGCTGGCAGAACTTTGTCAAAAAGGCTTGGATCTCCGGTTTGAGTCATTTCAAGGGATGCTTTTATTGTGTTTTGGCTTGCCGAAAAGCCTGTATCATGTTTGAATATGACAGTTGTTACTTCATTTTGGTTTGTCTCCATGTCCCAGCTGTAAAATGTAGTTGAGAAACTCTTATAGGTTGGTCTGGCTTCCTTCGGGATTCTGACCACGACACCAAAATTATTTTTAAGATCAGCGTTAATAAGATCGGTTGTTTGTTTCACAAATTTAAAGGAGATAATAAGAGCCGTGATAAATATGATAAATATAAGAAGAACAATTATGCCTGATGAGATTAATAAAAACTTCTTCACATGTTAATTTTAGCACTATAATTGTAAAGTAAAAGCTGAATCGAAGATTATATCGAAAAACCTATGGCTTCTTGTGGTCTATACTGTAGGGCTTCTGCTATGTGATTACTTTTAATATGATCTGAACCTTCAAGGTCTGCTATTGTTCTTGCGATTTTGACAACACGATGAAAGGCACGAGCTGATAAATTAAGCTTTGTGATTGCCTGCTTCATTAATAAAATAGACTGCTGATCGAGGTCGCAGAATTGTTTTAATTGCTTGTTATTCATCTCCGCATTTGACGTTATTTTCAAACCCTTAAATCTTTTAAGTTGCTTTTCACGGGCCTGCTGCACGCGTTTTTGGATTAGCCTCGATGATTCACTTTGATACTTTTCTGTTAGCTTCGAAACTCCCGATAGAGGGACTGTAATGTGCATGTCAATTCTGTCTAAAATTGGTCCGGATATTCTTTTTTGATAACGGGTTATTGCGCCGGGAGAGCAAGTACAATTTCTGGTTTCGTCGCCAAAAAAACCGCATGGGCAAGGCTTACCAATAAGCCCATTAAGTCCTAATGTAGAATCTTGTTGTTGAGGGTTGCCATATGGACAAATAGCCTCATTATCGACTCTATAAATCAAAGCGACAGAATCCCTGCCGACTAATATTTTCTCAATGATTCGCTGGATCATTTCCCTTTTGACTTGTGGATCACTTTCCTTAAGGAACATTTCCATCAAATCTCTTAGAACTTCTAAGGTTCTCTTTCTCCTCGCTGGATTTTCAAGTATTGCTACCATCTTAATTCGCTCATCTTTCAATATCGTTCTGCTAATATCCAGCTCTGCTTTTTTCTTTTCAATCATTGTCGAACCAAAACTTTCCAAAAGCGCAGAGTCAAACAACTTTGCATCTTGAGCTTCAATAGACTTAAGTTGCTTATCAATGTTGTCAATGGTATTAAGAATCATGTTAGCTTTAACCTCGTTCTCTTGTTCAAGCTTTTCTTTCAAGTCATCTTCTTTCAACTGATGCAGCCTCTTTTGAATCTGGACTAGGACAAGATGTTCAAGTTTTTTGGCGGTGATTAAGTGCCTGCGGCAGTTGAGCATGCGGACATAAGAACTATCAATGATATCTGTTCTTGTGTACCCCTCTTTGGTTTTGCGAGTCTTGAAAAATGCGCGCCTTCCACAATCCTCACAATAGACAAGACCAGAAAGAATCTGGATTGTCGTGTGTTGCAGTCCTTTTAACTGCCCTCTCTGTCTTAACCTTTCTTGAATCCTTCTGAACATCTGTTCGCTGATAATACCTTCACTCGGAGCATTAGTCATTTTTTCCTGTGTCCATTGACTCTCTGGCGCAATTACCCTTTTTTGAATTCCATTTTCTTTTCTCTCTCGATACTTACTTCCCAACTTTCTACCCCATCGAACCCAGCCAGTTAGTGCGGGGTTAGTTAAAATGTTTTTGATAGTTGCCGGGGACCAAGAACCTTCACCAATCGCACCCGCTGGTGATGGAATTCCTTCACCGATCAGAAGCTTGCAAATTCCCCTCTGAGATTTTCCTTTGTCGTACAACTCGCAAATCCTCATGGCAAGAATTTTGCGATCTGGAATGTACTCATAACGCCATGTTACTTTTTCATTTTTAATCTCTTTGATTTTCTTAAACCAAAATGGTGCATTCTTCATCACCCCGCGCGTGGCGTTTCCTTTTGCAGAAAAAGTTACTTTTTCGGAGAGTCTTCTATTTTCTGATTCCGCACCAAAAGCCCCCATCACGTACTGCAATTTTTGATTTAAACCAAGACCGCTAAATTCCTCACGAGCTACTGGCTCGTTTGGCATATCTTTGAAATAGACTTGAACTTTTCTTTGTGTTAGGAGTTTTATTATGGCGGGGGTATCCGCAATGTCTCGAGATGCACGATCAGAATGGTAGAACAAAACTAAATCAAGGTTTCCCAAATTTGCTAATAATTCACTTGCTCCTGGTCGATCCGTAAATAGAACATCCTCTCGGCACTCATCAACAAATGCACGAACAAAGAGCCAGCCTCTCTCCTCACACAATAGTTTGGCCCAGGATTCCTGTTCAGGGATCGAAAACTTCTCTTTTTTACCTTGTTCGTGAGTGCTTACACGAATATAAACTCCAGCAGCAATGACGATTGGAGGTGAAATCTTTGACGGATAAGAATTAGGGGTAACTACATCATTCATTATTCATACTACTCGTATGTTTTAACTTAGGTGACGAATGCTTGTCAACGCGATTTACTTGAGTTGTCAACCCTAATGCAGATAACACGAGTCGCGCAAAGTTCTTTCTACCGACCTGCTCAAAGTTATCGCTCACTTCTACCTTGACATCTTGACTAGAGCAAGTTGGACAGGGGCATTGGCCGGATTCGTCTATAAAATTAGACTTCACCTTTAGCCTCAGCTTCCTCAAAACTTTCTATAAGTTTCTCGCTGGTATATTTTTGTAGATCTAGGGGTAATTCATCATATGGAATTGATTTAATCTTCACAGCGTCAGATTTGCTTGCAGCTGCAAGCGTTTTTGACCCTGTGTTCCTTAGACTTTTGCACTCGTCAGATAGGAACCATTTGAATCCGTCATTGAGGGCCATATTCTTTTCTTGCCCAGCCATACCATGACCCTCATCAACGTCTACAACACCCAAAATTTTCAAGGTTTCCATTTCCTTATGAGCGGTTGTGTGTGAGCAGGTAAGACTACCCATGACCTGATTTGTAAGTAGTTCGCCCTCGTTCTCAATCAGGAGTCGGAATAGATTAGTTCTGGTTCTTGGAGCGCTGTCAAAAGTGACATCTATAACTATTGATAAGTCAGCCTCGTCTATTTGGGTTCTCCCTTGTGTTAAGGCATGCCCCCGAGCCAAGTTATAGAGCAGCTGATTGATTCTATCGGGCCTCTCGATAACGGGTTCTGTGTAGGTATAATTTTCTTTTTCGTCTTCGCTCCATCTTTCCTTCCAAACATTAATAGGCGCGCGGAGCCTCGCTAGGAGCCTTGCACAGCGGCTAATTATCTTTAGAAGCTCGGAATCATCCTGGCTTCTTTTCCAATCCACACCATCTGGGAATGTGCCCCATAAATCTTTAATAAATTTCTTGGTGACTTCCTGACATGATCGCTGCTTCTCTAGCCATGAGGAATTGACCAATTGATTTGCCAGTTCACTTTCCCCTTTTTCTGGGCTTCTTATTTGGCTAAAGAATAATCTGGAACCGAGGTTGCCAGACATTTTCCAGACTCTAGGAGGAATTGGAGTCGAACCGGCAAGCAGCATAAAATTGTACTCACCTTTATAGCCTCGTTTTCCATGGAGCCCACTATCAAGTTCCAGTCCTTCTCCGTCCAAGACTCTCGTTAATACACCTAAATTCTTTAAAAGATCTTCTTCGCGTTCACCAAATATTGTCGCAAGATCTCTAATAATCAAAACCTTACCTTTTATTTTTGGTAAAAGGTCAACTTCTGAAAGTTTCTTTTTTGGGATATTTGCAGCATGGGAAACAAAACTTGCTGGAGTAAAATTATCAGTCGTATAAACTAAATCCTCCAAAGTGGAAAAAAAATTAAGACATATGGTTTTGCCGGCAGATGGAACATCAACAAATACTAAAGCAAATGGATTTTTTACATCGTTGATTTTTAGCTGGCATGCTACGCTTAGTGCAATCTCAGCTGGTCTTAGGAGCTCCGGAAATTGCTCATAAATTTCATTAGACCATTCTTCAAAACTTTTGCTTGATCCTTCATTCATAATAACCAGACATTTTCTTTGTGTTATACTTGTTGCTGTAAGAGGAAGTAGTTGATGCTACCTCCTCCTCCAGCCGCAACTATTGGTTATTCCTCTGATTCGTATAGCTCGAAGTTGTGGAACTCGTTACCTGACTTCTTGCTAGTTGCTAGCCCCAAATAAACTAACTTCACTTCAACTCCGGGATCTAGAAACTTCAACTTCTGGTCTAGCGCGGTATTTCCCCAGACTGCAATATCTGTTCCATCTTCCTTTTCGAAGTGATACAAGTTAGCTTTATTCGGGCCTATTTTTTCTTCCTTACCTTTAAAGACCCCTATCAACTCTTTCTCGTCCTCGAATTTCCAAGCCGGACTCATCTCTATTTTTCTCCAATTCTTTGCCATTTTTTGACTTCACCTCCTTTCGTTAATTAGGTGTATAAACTTAATGCGACAGCATTTTTTTCTATTACCTGAAACCTTTTTAGAAATATTGGATTTTCTGGGTTTTTACCTTTAAGACCGAATCGGACAATGTTTAGGTTTGAAAGCATAGCGTATGTGAAAGCTCTCTCGAGGTGTTTGAATCTGCCTTTTGCAACCATTCGGTTGATCTTTCTTTGGGCTTTTTGAGCCGATGATAGTGAGGTTCTCATGCATACGTCTTCACCTGGATACCAAATAACGTGGTCTTGCCAGCCTGATGTGATATCGTCTGTGCAAATAGGTGCGTCACAGTACTCCCAATGTCGATAATTTTTCATCGCCAATTTATCCTCGGTTTTTTGAGAGAAGGTAGCCAAGGACTACGGAAGAGGCCGAAACATTTTTTGAGTAACAGCCAAGATAACCTTAGTTTGTAAAAAAGACTGGTTGTGTACTTACAACATTCTGGGTCATTGCAGGGCTTAAAAGACTCCATAACATTAACACCATGGTTTTTACTAAACCTTTTCATTTTCTCGTAATCAGCCTTGAAATTATTGTCAAACACCTCATCAACAATCTTTTTCCCATTGAGTCCGTTCTTGTCGAGTTGCCTGCTAATATCCCCTAGCATTCGATAGCAGTAAGATCTCCCCCTTAACCCTGAAGAACTTGATGTAGCGAGGTATACATTTTCTTCGTCATACATTTGTATGTCTTTGTAATAAGACCTGATTAGTCTTTTAATCGCTCCTAAAGGTAACCTGTAAGTAAACTCCACAGAATCGTCATCATGAATCTCTGAGTCATAACCAACAATTCCTCTCGTACCTAAAGGCATAGGCTCTAGTCCTCTATTCCTTTTTGTTGGAATTATTCTAAATTTTTTCTTTGTAGGCATATAAGTCATGTTCTTTCACCTCCTGAGAAGATCAAGTCTTTCAGGTCTCTTTGAGCACCGAATAATCGTCTTGGTTGTAAAGTCGGTGCAGAATCTGCCCAGTAAGCAGCCACTAAATTTTCCGCTTTTTCTTTTGGCTGGAAGTGGAAGTATGCAATGTTGCCGGCGGTACGTTCTACCTTAGTCAGTTTCACCTCATTAGAAGCCATTAAAAAACTGGCTATGTTTAAGTCTTTTACGGGTAGAGTGTCTGGGTTAGAATCCATTTCCGTTGATCCTTCCGATCTTTTCTTAGAATAAGGGAGCGTGAAGGGAGCGGTCAAAGGAGTGATTTATGGTGGGTAGTATTGAGCTCGAAAGTGGATAGGGAGCGTGAAGGGAGTGAGAAAGGAGCGGGTTGTTACCTTGAGGATTTTGGCATAATCAATTTATAACCTCTACCTGTTTCTTGAAATACATCATCATCAGGGTTTTTATATCTGCTTATACCGAGTTCTCTCCTCACGCCTCTTAATGTTGATTTTATTGTTTCTTTGTCAGTTATACCCGTTACTTTTGTAAATTCTTTAAAATTAACTTCACCATCATCTTGATTAGAGCCTCTTTTTTCTAATAAGGCTTTTAAAATCTTAAATGGTGGTTTTTCGGGATTAAAGTTGTGTTTTTTATTATTTACAATTGCTTCACCGGTTTTTGTATCCAAGGTAAATACGGACCATTTTAATATTTGTCCTACCTTTCCCCCATCAACTTTTGTCTGTCGTTCTGAATTTGTCTCTGAATGCTGTCTTTTCTCTAATACTTCATAGACATAATTAAACTCTCGTATCCGGTCAAGAAATATTTCTGTGGAAGGGTTAGTAAAAACACTTTCATCGAGCCTTTTTGAAATATCTGGAAACTTAATAAGCTCAGAACCTGATTCTCTGAGTTCATATTTATAAACTAAAATTATTCCTCTATCTTCTAAGCTGGTTAGCACTGCTCTTACATCTTCGGATTTTATTCCATCGAGTACGAATCTATGGAGCGGAATTTTGGATTGTAGTTGACCATGGAAATCATGTTCGGATTTCAAGATCCTTACTACTTGCCAATGTTTATTGATTGCAAGCTGGCTCAGATCAGCTAACCATTTATCGATACTAATTCGCCAATTATTATCCATCTCAATTTCCTATAAACTGTTCCGATTATAGCTCAAAAGATGAAGGGTGGTCGTCTATCCGGAGTTTTTATCTGCGTAAAACTTATTCAGGAAGTCCGAAAATTTCTTATTAAAGACATCCCTCTGGTCTTCCGAAACCCCAAAATAGTTGAATTGTCGGTGAATGTTGCCAACCTGCGACTGGTCTTTCGTCCATCCCAAGAAGGAAGCAAGAGCGTCCGCGAAAGATTTTCTCGCAGCCCAATCTGGATGCTCGATTGCGTTCTTTCCGTATAATTTGGTCGCAGTTAACCCCTCTAAATATGTCTCAGCTACCTTATCTTCCAAACTCATTCCAAACTTTTGAATAGCCTTGCCACCAAGTTGTTCCAAGTAAGCCTGCACTCCCTTTGATCTGGCAAGTTTCTCGGCTGGTCTGTGACTAGTAGTCTCAGAATAACCAGCCTCTCGCATTGCAGAAGCAACAGACTTAAAGTTGCCACTCAAGACATTATCTACAGCACGCTTCTGGAGCGGACTTGGCTTAGTTTTCATAGTCCTGTGTATTATATCTCTAAATGGAAGTTCACCGAGTGCAGGGTATTGCAGTTAAACTTTCACAAGATTTCCCGAAAATTTTCCAGAATTAAGGGATTCCTTAAATAGCCGGAACTATGCTTGGGCATAAGAGAGAAGCCTCGCACCCTGACCACCTTTTCTAGGGGGTACCCCCGGCCTTGTGAAACAATCCAAAAGAAACAAATTGTCCCTAATATAATAAGGAAATCATTAGACTTAAAACCAAAAGGCCACCTATATCTACCTCTTAATATCTATACTACAGGATCATAATTAACGGGAATACCTACATGGAATTAGCATAGTCTGGGACTGGTTACGGAAAAGGATGTGTCCCATAGCCTCATAAATACACCCCTTAGGCACGAATAAGCGTCGCACATCTTTAATACTACGACGTCATTTACCCACTTAGGCACGAAACACACATAAACAACCCAAAAGCACACCTAATATACTAAAGGCCTAAATAGCGAACCCCTGTGTGCCATCGTAAAGACCAATTCTTCCTTAAGACAAACGCAAATAAGCAATAGAGAACGTGACGCTTGGTACACCGCATACTCCCATCTACGCACGAAAACGACCCCGCTAATGGCGATTTAACGACTTGAAACAGAATAAGCCGGCTTTACAGCAATCGCCAGACGTAGGGAAATCGCGCGGCCTAGCCACGCACAACAACTAGCATGTTTTGAGGCCGACCTTGAGGGATCAAATACGGAAACCACACCAATTTTGCCTTAGACTACACCAAAATAAGGATTTAATGCACCTTAATAACAACAGCCGATATATCATCCGGCTTCGACCTAAAATGATTCTCTTTCGATCTTGTTCTTGCCTTCTCTACCAGTAATTTAGCAACATCACCCTTCTTGGCAACAACTTCTTCCATCTCGTTAAAAGTTAAATTGTCGTGGACACCATCTGTAGTAAGAATGAACTTATCTTGCGCCATTACGACAACTGAATAGCCACGAACTTCCAAAGCTTCCAATTGCCCCACAGCTTGGGTAACAATACTTCTCAACATAAATGCTTTACCTTCCAAATCATTTAATTCGCCAGCAGAAGCAACATTTTCAAGTTTCTGGGCTATTCGGTTTGGAATAATACTGTCATCATGGGTAATCTTAATCAAAGAGCCTTTCCTAAACAGATAGGCACGACTGTCACCGACACTAGCTATAAAGAAGATTTTCTCCTTATCAAGACTAACAACCTTTGAAATTAAAGCAGTGGTCAATCCATCCGGAACATCTTTACTTACCGCCAGAGACGCCTCTTCAATTACACTTTTGAGCTTTTCCTCAACCCGAAGATCATCATCTTTATGCCAGTTCGCAAGCCCAAGTTTTATTACCTCAAGTGCCTTGTTGCTCGCTTCTTTACCCGCTGTAGTCCCGCCTACACCATCCAGTACCGCTGCCCAGCAACCTTTGGCATTGTAAGCAATTGCATCCTCATTCCGATCCGGATGCTCGGAGCTAGGAATTGACATGCTGTAAAGGCTAAAATTCATATCCGCATGATTTGACACTGAGATTATAGACTAAGAGTGTGAAAACAGAGAATTAACCAATTCTAAAAAGATTTATACTGATCTAAGTTTTGCATTGCCAACTATTACGTCATTGCGAAATTCCCAACCAGGATTCCTATCAGAGTGCTCAGCAAGTATTTTGTAAAACTCTCCATTAAAGAAGCTTATCAGCAGTTTATTAAAATTCATGATTTCCTCACGAAGCGTAGGAGAGTTTAAGGGGCTATGGTAAACAAGCGACTTGCCTTGCTTTCCCGCATGTCTCACAGTCGTAATGTTTTCATCAAATACCGGCTTGATCGTATAGAACTTAGCGTTTGGGGGTATTTCTTCCCTGTTGTCTTTGTAACGATAAACTAACTCGCACCCGTTACTTATATCTCCTTGAATAGTGAGCATAGGTTCGTTAAAACCCGCCTCCGAACTCATGTTGCGCCAATAAGGGATTAGAATATCAAGCTGTTCTTCAGAGAAAGTTCTTTCTGTAAATTCTATCTTTTGCCCGGTAACTACTTTATCGGGATGTCCATTTTCCCAAACTTCAAAGACTGAATATTTACCATCAGGTTTGTTATCTTTAGTGAACGCATAAAATGTTGTTCCTGCTGCTAAGACTTCTGTAGCACCCGCTTTTGATTTATCCATTTACATCTCCATCTCTATATAATTTATTGCTTACTTGAGGACAATTATCAAATGTAGAATTAAATTTCGCACAATATTGTCCAAATCTTAATTTCATAGTTTTAGCTATACTTTTATTCTCAAAAGCTTAGCAATGACAATCGACAAGGGAATTACGAAAATGTTTGCAATTAAGATTGTCAATGCATTGATAGGTGGCATATTCAGAACTACACCAATTATTAGTAAAAAAAGATTTTCCTTAGCTAGTAAATAGCCTAAGTACAAAATAGCAGGGCCTAGCACGATTTTTAAGATATTAAATACTGTTTTCATCCCTGTGTCGTCTATTCCGTATTTTTTCTTCTCAAAAATAACCAACTGCTCACCATGGTATACAGAATTGCCTGCTCCAAGAACTAAAGTAAATATGGCTGTAAGTAGATAACTATCCATTTCAATTTCTATCACACTAACTACTCTTAAGTTAGCTGCTGAAATCCTAACTCTAACTAAGAGTGAAAAGCAAGTATGATGTGAAGCTAAACTCTTAGTTTGACTAAGTGTTAATTGAGAGATGTCAGCTTCATAATTTTGGCAATGAGGAGTAATGCACGTTTGCCAAGAATTTTAGGTAATAGAATTAAAAGAAAAAGGAGGCTACTAAATCTTACTCAAGAAGAATTGGCTGCAAAGGTTGGAATCAGCCCAGTTTACGTGGGTTATATAGAGCAAGGAAGAAATACGCCATCGCTAGAAGTTCTAGAAAAAATAGCCAAAGCACTAAAAATTAAGACGTCTGAACTTATAGACTAATCAATCTTTCCATAGAAGGCTAATCTCCAGAGTTTGTCAATAGTTTGAGGCTATTTTGGGAAAAGTGGGTTTTAATGTTGTCCAAAGAGCGAAGATAATGCTTCTACTTTATCTTCGCCCAATAAAGGATCGGGATAAATACCTTTGAAAGAGACAATTCCTTTTGTCTTGTCGATGTGGATTGAAACTATTTTCCCAGTTGGCTTCACTTTAATTTGAGCGGGGAATTTACCTCCCCATGCATGCGACTCAATATGTTTATCGCCCAGCGATGTTGTTTCAAAAGGTCCATAGAGATTCCAATTAGTTGTGTTGTATAAAAATACACTTGAGCCTACTTGAAGCTGCTTAATAAAAGATAAATATTCCTCGAGCTCACCAAATAAATTTCGATCCAAACACTCCTGAAATGTTTTTTTGTTACACCTAAAAATAAAGCCATCTATCATTTGACTTGATAGTTAGTTGACTGTCACTTGTCCATTCATAATTAATGGAATAAGCCAATCTCTGAGCGAAATTAATTTTAAATTCTCTGATTCAATTGCGTTTTGCTTTCTAAAAAGTGGCTGAGCGATTTCTTCAAATAAATCTAAGGTTGTTTGAGGAGGAATTAATACATTTAATGTGAAAAGGTCATCTTTTGTAATCGCACCAAAGGTTGTTCCGTCAACATTGCGCCTCTCAAATATTTGTTTGAAGTATTTCATCACACCATACAAAAACGCATTTGAGTGTTGCTTACTATTTAATGCCGCAACTCCTCTCCCTATACAACATCTATTGTTTGCAATATTCATCTCGCCAACCGGAGCTCTAACACTAAGTAATATATCACCAACTTCTGCATGCCTAGATGATTGAGTTGTGAACTGCCTCACTAAAGGATATCTATTTCCGAAATCTGTACATCCCTGTAATAATATTTCTGCCTCACCATCTTCCGTGTATGAATCTCCTGGCGGAGATTGTCCCATCGTAATATTTGCAATATCAATAAGATTACCACTACTCCAATTGAAAGGTATTGGCCTATTTAGATCTTTGTTGAAATTCATCTTACCGCCATTAGACTTATAAGGCATACGATTCTCATTAGGAAAATCACATTGAATAAACCAATAATCAAATAATAGGTTTGATAAATGGTCAATTCGTTTACTAACTTGTTTATTCAGGTTAATCTTATTATCTATACTACTAAGCAATGAGGCGATTTTATTTTGTATTGGAAGTTTTAAATCTGGAATGACATATTCCATAATCTGATCTTTATCCCCTCTGGGCATCTTTGTGCCTTTTGAGCCTCTCATCATATGCTCAAAAAAATCGTCTTTAAAAATAGCATAGTATACAAATTTGGGATCAAAATCTTCTTTTACATCTAAAACCAATACATCCGAAGAACAATAGCCATTTCTATCAGCAAACCATATTTTTTTTAAATATGGCCTAATGTTGCCTATAAGAATATTATTCTTACTAAATACAGGGATAGAATTACTATAATTAGGATACTCACCACTGTAAGTTATCCCTTCTTTATCAGGCAACATGTTATCTGTTGTCACATACAAAATCCCACGCTCTTTAAGGGTTGCGAGGCGTTTATCAGAGTAATTAACAACTTTTTCTAAAGGAATTAAACTATTCATGCTTAACCAACTTAAGATTACTGTTTATTTCTTTATCTATTGCTCTTGATTCATCCAATAATCTTTCTATTTCATTTTTATAATCATCAATCCTTTGATTAAATTCCTTTTCTGAAATATCTTTAAAGTTAAGTTTCACCTCAAAATAGTGACCTGCACTCAATGTACATTTTTTGATTTTTAACTTTTCATAACTGACAATAATAGAAAAATTTTCTTCATTTTTAAAATCATTAATAACGTTAACTATCAGTTGTTCTTCATCCCTAGACAATATCGTTTTTTTGTTCTTTCCTTCTTTTATTGTTTTACCCAATTTGGTTGCATCTACCAAAATACATCCTTTTTTATTATGTTCTCTATCCAAAAACAAAATCGATACACTTGTACTTGTTGATGCGAAAATATTACTAGGCATTGAAATCACAGCCCTTAAATACTTTTTCTCTATCAGCTCCTGCTTGATTTTAAATACAATTCCAGTTTTTGCCGTTAAAAACCCTGTTGGTACAACAACTGCAGCCTTCCCCTTTTCAGACAGTGAATATATTATGTGCTGAATGAAGAGCAAATAAATTGCCATGCTATCTTTCTTTTTCTTAGGAATATTTGGAATACCAGCAAAAAATCTATTGTGATTTGCTTTTGTATCAAGATCATCTCGAAAATCGCTGAAATCAAGCTTGAAAGGAGGATTTGAAACAATATAATCAAACTTCATTAGTTCATCACCCACCTTATGGTAGGGTCTCAGAAGTGTATTCTCTTGAATCACATTTTGGATTGAGTGAACTAGGTTATTCAGAATTAAGTTGAGGCGTAACATTCCAGAGGATTTTTGAGAAACATCTTGCGAAAAGATCGAACATTTATCCTCTCCAATTGCATGAGCAAGATTCATGAGTAACGTACCGGATCCTGCTGCAGGATCATAACAAGTAACATTGCTGACCGATTTATTTACCAGAATAGAAGCCATTATTTTCGACACCGCATGGGGAGTGTAATATTCTGCATATTTACCCCCACCATCTTTGTTGTAATCCTTAATAAGGTATTCAAATATTGTCGCAAAAAAATCGAATTTCTGGTCAAATATACCTTCAAACGAAAATCCTACTAACTGATTTATTAATGCCCTACTGAAATCATCTCTCCTAGAACTATCAGAAATAAATTGACTTATTTCATCAAAAAGCTTAATTTTTGCACCAGTACCTGTCTTTACTGAAAAAATCTCATTATTAAAAATGGCAATGTCTCTCAATGTATCATCAAAATATTTTGCAAAGTCGTCTGTATTCTGTTTGTTGTGAAGATAACTAAGATAATGCTCTCGTTTCAACTTGGCTGTGTCAGGTTTCATTTTCAGAAGTAGCATTTCATAATCTCTATCGGAATACTTTGATATTGCCTGCTCCCAGTTATCTGAGGATTTCAATCGTGGATCTAATTGTTTGATTTCATACCCAAACTTGTCATTCATAAATTTATATAAAAACACTTGAGTAATTATCTTAAATTCATTTCCATCATTTCCTAGCCCATACGAAGCACATACACCTTTTAGATTATCGATCAAATCCATTGTTTGATTCTTAAAATCTACAGTTACCATACATGCCCTCCCCTAAACTCATTAACATACTCATCAACAACACAAGCATTAATAAAACGAGCAGAATCTGGTTCAAGCTGAGTCCCGGACTTACCAAAATTATCAATAACCGATGGCATCATCATTTGTTCGAAATACCCTTCGTTATCAAGTAGTTTGGTATTATTTAAGACTCTCTCATCAGCTTGTCCTTTTATCAATGCGAGTGTTTGATGTAATTTTGATTCCCTATCTACTATGCTTTTTTTCTCCCAAATTCTCTTATGAATACGGGCGTATTTAACATCGTTTTCATACTTGGCTTTAAGTAAGTCATTCCTTCTATTCAATTCGGTAACTTTTTCGTATATCTTGCGCAATGAGGTTATGTTCGCTTGCATTTCTTCCTGAGTAATCTCGTCTAAGTTCTTCTTTTTAAATAATCTCTTTAACTCTTCATACAGACTGACAAATTCCGGATCCACTTGGTCAAAGTTTTCAGCTAATGCTTCCCTTGTTCTTTTAAGCATATCTTTCAACTGATCGGCAATTACCAGCTCATCCTCCGAAATCTTTCTAAACATAAAGAATACATTTTCTAAAGCTACATTCAGTAACTTTGATGTGTCTACATCGTTCTGAACAGATTCTTTAAAATTAAGAAGATCTAGATGTCTAGATACTTCTTGATAAAGTTTATTAAGTTTTCTGAAGTCGATTTTTTCTAATAATTCAAAGTGTTCATAAAGTCGGATAATGTTATAAAGATTTTTCGCATTTTCAAGTGCCTTTTTAATATCTAAGACGGCTTTTCTATCCTCAATCTGACTTACTTGTTGCGAGAAAACTTCTGCATTCTCTAAATCATAATGAAATAATTTTTCTTTAATATCTTCAATCTCTGACTCAATTTCCTCTTTCGATTTAAATAAGCTCGAATAAGTCTGTATCTCATCACCCAACTCCATCTGGAGCTCTTCAAGATAAGCTTTATTGGTCAGATCAAATTCCTTGCGTATATCGGCAAAATCAACCACATAACCATATCTGAAGTCTTTATAAGGTCGGTTAACTCTAGTAAGTGTCTGGAGCAAATTATGATTTCTAACCACCCTACCTAAGTAGAGTTTCTTCAATCGCTTTGCATCGAATCCGGTGAGTAACATGTTGTAAACAAATAATAAATCGATTTTCCCATCTTTAAAGTCTTCGATTTCTTGTTTTCTACTTTCCTTTGTACCGACATCATGGAGAATTAATGCAGCTTTTAGCTCATGTTTTTTGTGTAGGAACTTGTCTAAAAATAACTTGTACATTTCTTTCGCTTGATCAGCACTGTCACATACAACCATACCTCCAATATTATTATCCCCAAAGAGTTTCCTACTCTTAACGAAATCCTCAAGAATATAATCCAGCATAGGATCAACAAATTTCGGATGAGAATATAACAATCTCTTTTCAACATCACCCTTCAACACTTCAATTTCCTGCAGTGCTTTCTCTAACTGTAATCTGTAGTTTGTCTCAATTCCCTCACGCATCAGCTTGAGGGTATATCCGTCAGCGATAGATGCATTGTAGTAATAAGTGTGAATGTAATCTCCAAATAAATCTCTTGATCTTCGGTCGTTTCCAATCAAAGGAGTCCCAGTCAAACCAAGCATAATGGCTGTTCGGTCTGAGTTAAACAAATTAGCTAAGAAGCTTCCTTTTGGATCATAGCTTCTATGAACTTCGTCTAGGAAATATATTCTTTGAGTGTTGATATCATAACTGCTTTCATTAAGAATATTGGCTTCTTCTTCAAATTTCTGAATATTCACAACTGTGATTTCTCTTTGTCCTGCTAGGTTGTGAATTGATCTATGATCCTTAAAATCTCTCAACAATTCTTCTTTAGAATTTACAGTATGAACAACCAACCCCCTACTCGAGAATTCTCTTTTTGCTTGATCTAACAGATCAATTCTATCAACAATGAAGTAAAACTTAGGTATAACTCCATTCTTCTGATAATAGTCAGTCAAAAAATGCACATTAAAATATGCTAATGCAGTTTTACCGCTTCCCTGTGTATGCCAGATAATTCCCTTACCAACTCCTAAACTAATCTTCCGCTCAATTGCCCTTGTAGCAAAAAATTGGGGATAACGCATAATATGCTTTTCTAATCCATTTTCTGTATTCACATATGCAATACCATACCTTAATAGCATCGAGAACCTCTCTCTGGAGAACAAAGACGTGATGATTCTATTTGTTGGAGTATTGACTTCTTTGTTTAAAATAAACTCTGGTGAATGCTTTATAGTCAGAAGATTGTTATCCCGAAGAACAGCGTTCTCAATCTCCTCATTTTCAGGCTTAAGGATCTTTTCTAGGTCTAGTTTCTCTTCTTCTCGGAAACAGTTGAAATTAGATTCTTCATAGGATGTGGATGAATAAAACGCCCCCTGAATAGGTACGATTGATTCGTCATCGTATTCCATATTATTTGTGAATACCAATATCTGTGAGATGTTAATAAACTTTTTAAATTTCTTGTTCTGGAATCGCACATTAATTCGATTTCTTTCAGCAAGTATTCCCTCTCGATTGTTTGGCTTCTTTACCTCAATAAATACCAAAGGCATTCCATTAATCAACAATGTGACATCAGGTCTAAACTCGTCATCTCCATTCTTATGGGTCAGTTCTGTCACTACATGAAAGGAGTTTTTATTAAAATCATTGAAATCTATAAGTTTCGTATTTGAGGGGGATATCAACATCTCATAAAACTTCTTACCCAAATCTTCATTGTCTAAAGCTAAAGATACATCTTCAAATGCTCTTTCAAGATCTTCTTGTTCCAAATCATCATTAATCCGTCTTATGCTTTCATAAAAAATATCTTTGAAAATACTAGTACTCTCATCTATGTTCGCATTTGAAAGAGAAATATATTCATAGCCTAATCTGCATAGATGCAAAATTGCGGGTATTTTTACTCTAGTATTCTCGTTAAATGCCATATTTATTTATTTTTGATCAATTAATTTGAAAATATCTACTTCTCTGTAACGCCTGTCACCGCGTTTGCTGATTATGATTGCTTTAAGTTTACCGCTCCTGTCCCAGCGTCTTAAAGTCTCCGGGTTAACGCTTAAAATTTCGGCTGCTTCGCGTATCCCCAAAAGCTTAACTTTATTCTTAGCCATTCAATTAGACTTTATTATACAATAGTCTGTTATAATTACCGCACTAAAACTAGATTGATATGCAAATTCAGAAAATTAAGGTTGACGAACTAAAGCTGTCCGAGATTGTCAATGAATTTAGCAAAGGGAAAATACGCATTCCCCGATTCCAGCGTAACTATGTGTGGGACCGGCCACGTGTCGTCAAACTATTAAATAGTATCTACCATGAGTTTCCAATAGGCACATTCTTCTTCTGGGAAGCCCCTTCGGAGTATCTTCACCTCTATCGCAACATTCCGGATCTAAACATTCCCGAACCCGATGCCCACACCTCTTTTCAATTTATTTTAGACGGACAGCAAAGAATTACCTCGCTTTATGTTGCAATTATGGGGCTTGTGCTAACAATCCAGGACAGAAAACAAAATTCAAGAAAAATCGACTACTCCGAGATTTCATTTGACCTAGATAAAGAAGAATTTGTAATTAAAAAGCCAGACAATGAAAGATTCGTTTCTCTTTCCTCAATTCTTGAAAAAGACCACATGGATCTTTTCAGATCTCTCACTGACGAGCGGGCAAAAGCATTCAACAAATGTTACCAGACTTTTAGCTCTTATCCTTTGTCTGTCGTTTATGTTCGCGACCAAAATCTTGAAAAAGCCTGCATTATCTTTGAAAGAATTAACCAGGGTGGTGTCAGGCTAAGTCTTTTTGACTTAGTGGTCGCAAGCACCTGGAGCAATGATTTTGACCTTAAGGAAGAAGTAGCGGAACTGAACAAAAAGTTTGAGGATAAAGGCTTTGGGGCACTTGATCCCGAAGTTTATTTGCAAACACTTTCTCTTCTTGCAAATGGCCAAGCTACACGCGCTGCACAACTTCAATTGAAAGAAGACGAAATAAAATCTCACTGGGAAGAAATAGTCGATTCCATTGAACTTGCGGTCGATTATCTAAGGTCAAATCTTGGAGTAAAGATTTATGATTTCATCCCATATCGCTCCATTATTCCAATGGTTGCATACTTTTTCGCAAAAGTAGACAGCAGGTCACTTAATGAGAAACAGAAAGACTTTCTTCATGAATGGTTTTGGAAGTGTGCATTTTCCGAACACTATAATGTTTCCACCGGCTCCTTAATGGGTGAGGACAAACGTAACCTGTTTGACCCAGCAGTGGTTGGAAAGAGTGTCAAGATCGATTATCCAATAAATCTTTCGACAGATAATATTGTTGGCATAAAGCTCTATCGCTACTCTGGCCTTAGAAATGGAATCATCTGTCTGCTTTTGCAATTTAACCCCAAACATTTGAAAAACGGCAGCAATATCGTCCTTGACCGGGTTGCCCTATCCGACTTTAACTCCTCCGAAAGACACCACATTTTCCCTAAAGCATTCCTTAAGAAGAAAAATCTTTCAGCAAATGAAAATAGTATCGCGAATTTTTGCTTTATCCCATCGGAATTAAATCTTAAAATTTCTGCCCAATCTCCAAAGCACTATTTTTCCGCATTCAAGAAAATAAATAAGGACTTCAAAAAAACATTAGCATCACACTTAATCCCGAGCGATGACCAATCTGCAATTTGGAGCGATAACTATGACGTATTTTTACAAGAAAGAGCCACAAGAATTCTTTATGAGATTGAAAAACGTGTGGGCAAAATTTCTTCCATTGAAGAACAATTATCAGAAAATCCTGATGCACTCATCAGCGGCATCGAAAACGACCTTCGCGCAATTATCGACGAAAACCTTCAGGCAAAATTTGGCGCTGAGTACTGGAGTGCCGCAATCGGCGGTGACATACAAGAACAAATTAAAAAAAGAGTTGCCGATCACAAAAAACGATACCCGGACCAGAGTGTTCAAACAAATCTTGAACAATTATCTTTTTGCGATATGGACGATTACCGAAAAATCATCACTCAGCATTGGGGAATCTTTGAAGATGAATTCCTATCTAGAGGTGACTTTGACAGAAATTTCCTTTACCTAAGGGACTACAGAAACGTGCTAAAGCACGTTAGGAACGCTACGTCTATTGAAAAGAAGCAAGGCGAAGCGTCTGCAGAATGGTTCACCCAAAGAATTCAGGAAATAAAAGACCGCGAACCTCAAGAGGATTAAAATGTCAGATTACTACAAAGGCAAAAGAACCAGAAATTTATTTGATCCCAAAAGCACAGAGCCTTTCCGCTTGAGCCGGAGCAAAATTGACCTTTTTATAAATTGCCCCAGGTGTTTTTACCTCGACCGCAGAATTGGTATCGGTCAACCACCAGGATACCCATTCAGTCTAAACTCCGCTGTAGACAAACTTCTTAAAAAAGAATTCGACATTCATCGCGCAAACGGCACAACTCACCCGCTGATGAAACACTATGGAATCGATGCAATACCACTTGCCCACGAAAAAATTGACGAGTGGCGTGATTCTTTACGCGCAGGTATCACGTACAGAGTGGATGGTACAAATGTTGTTGTTACTGGCGGTGTTGACGACGTTTGGGTAAAGCCGGACGGTGAACTTGCCATTGTCGACTACAAAGCAACATCCAAAGAGGAAGAAGTAACGCTGGACGCAGACTGGCAGATTGGTTACAAGCGACAGATGGAAATATACCAGTGGCTATTTAGAAAAAACGGCCACAAGGTTTCGTCTACCGGCTATTTTGTCTACTGCAATGGCAACACGGACAAAGAAGCATTCGATTCAAAACTGGAATTTGATATAAAAATAATTCCGTACGAGGGTGACACTTCTTGGGTTGAACAAACTATCCTTCATGCAATCGAATGTTTGAAAAACAACAAAATGCCTGAACAAGGCGAGGATTGTGATTATTGCAAGTATCGTTCAGCTGTCAAAGAGTTCGAGAGATAAAATATGCGAGCTGTCAAACTTGTATTTGATTTTCGATCAAAAATTAAATCAGAGTATTTGGCGTTTAGAGGAAGCTTCGCAAGAATCGGTGATTCCGACTTTAGATTTTTAATTAAAATTTCTGCAATCCTCATCCTTTTACCGCTTATAATCGCCATTTTTACAGAAGGTAGCCCAATCTCTACAATAGCTTTTTGGGTCTTCGTGACATCTGGTTTGGTTTTATTTTTTGTTTGGTTGGGTTATCTAGCAAAAAGCATATTCGTTACAACATTTGGTGTTGCAAGTAAAACTGCTAATACTGCATATGAATTTGTGACAACACCAAAGCTGGAACTTTCATTTCATTATCTAATCTTTAAGATTAAAGACATATATATAAATTGGGGCTATAGATTGATAAGTTTAATTGATCCGCCTCCATTACCAAAAAAGGGAGAAAGAATCGAATCATGGTTAAAAAGAATCAAACCAATGCAGGCTTATAGAGTATGTAAAGCTCGTATTTTGAACTCCAAAAACTGGATGGACTATTTGGATTCCATTGGTATTGACCGGCTGATTGATTTTGAAAGATTCAAGCGTCAAAAAGAATACGCTAAATATCAAAAACAGTTAAACGAGGCGGAAAAATGGATGAGGCGTGCAATAGAGAGGATGGAGCGACATTGAACATTTATTTAGACATTGATGGAGCAAATTTATGATTAAAGGTGATAATTCAGATAACGCAATTTCCCCTAACTGGGTATATCCGCCGCTTTCACTTCTTAATAATGAGGAAAAAGTTGATGGCAGAAAGCTTAAAACAACTGCTTTTACTATAGAAAAAGTCTTAAAATCAAAAGATATCAAAGCAAGAGTTGAAGAAATAAATGTCGGGCCTACAGTAAGGAGATAGACAGTCAGAAAAAATTGCTTGCAGAAAAACTGGGAGTAATAAACGATTTAATAAGAATATGTGACGAAAAAGAAAGAGGGAAGAATTTTATTGGTATAGAAATTGCCAATGACCAACTTATTCCTGCGTGTTTAAAATCGATATTAGCGTCGGAAACAATGTATACGGATAAAAACAGATTAGTAATCGGCTTAGGACTAGATATCAGCGGAAACGTTATCAAACTTGATCTTCTCAAAGCTAAATACACTTTAATCACTGGCATCTCCGGGTCCGGTAGAAACTCCTTTTTGAGAATGATTATTTCAACACTACTTTTCAGGGCTAAACCAGATGAAATTAGATTGATTATTTTCGACCCTAACAAGAAATTGACTGCTTTTAAAGATATTCCTTATTTGTTAAGTTCCATTACTACAAACCCAGATTCCTTTTTATCAGCGCTTGTATGGGCAATCGGAGAGATTCAAAGACGTAAAAAATTATTCCTTGAGGTAAAGATTAAAGATATTGATGCTTATAATCAGTTCGCAGGATACATGATGGTGCCTCGGATCGTAATAATTGTTGCTGGTCTTGACAAACTATCTAATGCAGACAGATCTCCATATGGTTTCATATCTAAGATAATTGAAGAAGGAGCGGATGCCGGAGTACACCTGGTTATTTCTGATGAAAATATAAGCCCAATGAAACTAAAAAGATTACCGAAAAAACCTTTTTTGAGCACATTTAAATTGGCATCTAAACGGGAGTCCAATTTAATTCTAGGTCAATCAATTGCAGAAAAACTTCTGGGAAGAGGTGATATGTTAATAAAAGAGAATAAGGAGATGTCTCCGAAGCGGATACAAGCCACATATATTTCCGCCGGGGAAATTAAATCATTGGTGGATTACATTAAGAAAACGAATGGTGAATTCAATGAGAACTATTCGTATCTTGATTCTTGAAGACGACCTTGAGACTTTATCGCTTCTTCTCAAAAAATTATACTCGCTTGAGGAAAAGTTGGTTAACTCCGAAAAACCAACAGATTTTTCCATTGTCACGCTATCCGAATACACTCAAGTAGAGGAATTTATAAATAAATCCAAGAACATAGATTTTGACGTAATCCTTTTAGATCGGGACTGCAAAGCAGGTGGTTCTTTCCACGTTCTTGATTTAGAGCGTATTGGGGCCGATAAGATCATTTCCATATCGTCTATTCCAGATTATAACGAAGAAGTGAAGACTCGAGGGGTTAACAGAGTTGTTTGGAAAGACTATAAAAATTTAGATAAGTTTAGCGATCAAGTTATCATAGAATTAGAGGTATTGATAACAGAAAGGGTAATGAAATAATGTGTGGGAGAATTTCTATTTGGGATTTAAAACAATTAGACAAGGAATACGGACCTTGGAAAAAGCAAGATAAAAATCAAATTCCTCTTTTAAAACCTAGATATAATGGTGCCCCAAGTCAGTTTCTACCAGTCAAAACCGAAAATGGACTTGAGCTGATGCGATGGGGTTTGGTTCCTAGTTGGTCAAAGTCTATCTCAACATCTTTTTCTACCATCAATGCAAGAGCAGAAGGTATAGAAAAAAGTAGACTGTATGGGAGACTTTTAAAAACACACAGGTGTATTGTCCCTGTTAACTCTTTTTTTGAATGGAAACACGGGGAAGGAAAAACGAAAATTCCGATGCTAATCAAAGATAAAAAACGCAGTTTGTTTGGTTTGGCTGGACTCTGGGATCACTGGTTTGATCCTGAAAAAAAGGAATTTAAAACCTTCACAATAATCACGACAAGACCCAATTCTTTTATGTCATCAATCCACGACAGGATGCCGGTTATTTTGGAAAAGAATGAGGAAAAACCATGGATTGAGAAACAGGAGTACATAGATTTCAATCAGGTACTCGACCCGTATCCAGAAAATCAATTAGAGGCTTATCCGGTTTCTATAATTGTGAATAGACCAGTTAACGATAATCCAGATGTTATTAAATCCATAGCCTAATAGTTCTATAATCACAACAATATATGAAAAAGAAAAACGATTTAACTGATATCGCCAAAAAAGTTGAGGCTTGGTTTATTAAGACAAATTTTATAGAAGACCAGATAAATAAACTTGAACTTTTAAAGAATTTTCCTATAATTAATATTTCAGTATTTCTTTTGAAGTGTCAATTAATAGAATTTCGATTAAGGCAATTATTATTTACACTAGATTTACATGTTCAGACTTATAACACTTCGAAGTTAGTAAAACGTAATACAAGAAAACCCAAAGACATGGACCGTTACCCATTGGGGAAATTAGTCTATGAATATACACTCTTTAGTGGACCAAATATAGCTGAATTAAATCAATATTTAGATAAATTAACGAGTCTAAGAAATAATTTTACACACCACTTATTTTCTCACGATAAAGATGTCAAACAAATGTCTAATGATGCTGACGAAGGAATTAAGATCGCAAATATAATTTTGAAGTTGATGGAGGATTTAGACAAGGATATTAATAAAGATATTTGAATTCACCAAAATCAACTCTGAATATTTGATAAGAAATAATTTGATTTATGAAAAACTAATTCGGGATATTTAATTATTTCTAGCCAATTAGCGGTTCGGGAATCATCAACTACTCCCAGCACATAAACATCTGTTCAAATCCAAAACCATTGAACCTTAGGAAGTCAGGAGGAATGTTTCCTCTATTTTTAGACGTTCAAAATTCTGGGGTCTGGCTGTTTGCCTAAGGTTATAAACAATAATAAGCTAAGTACTATCAAAATCAATCCGGATAAGAATAGGGTCAATATAACCATTCTTACCCTGCGAGGAAAGCTTCTGAAGGTTGAATATTGGTCTCCAAGGTAAGTGTTAAGCACAAATCTTCTTATAGAGTCCTAATGTAAACCCCTACGGACAGGGGTTGGCTGCAGCAACGAGTGTAAATCTTGATGGATATTTTACCGATCCTGCAGCTCTTGATATGACGATAGATCCATCCTCCATCGGCTGGCGAAGGGCTTCTAATACATGTCTTGGAAACTCGGGAAATTCATCTAAAAATAAAACACCGCGATGGGCCAGAGAAATTTCGCCCGGGTGCGGCATGTTTCCTCCACCGATTAAACCGATGTGACTGGTTGTATGATGAGGACTGCGGAAAGGGCGGGCCGCAATTATTGGCGTATCTGCAGAAAGCAAATTGGCGACTGAATAAATTTTGGTAACTTCCAGACTCTCTTCAAAAGTTAGTTCTGGCAGAATTGTAGCAAAGGCTCTGGCCATTAAAGTTTTACCGGCACCGGGTGGCCCCTTCATTAGAATATTATGGGAACCTGTTGCTGCAATCTGCAGTGCCCTTTTTGCGCTTTCCTGGCCGCGGATATTTTCAAAATCGTATTCGCTCTCCTCTGCCGGTTTAAATTTTATTTTCCTGTGTTTCCCCTGGACTATTCTCTTCTGAGATTCTGGTCGCATCATTATAGTTGCAAAATGGTCAAAAATCTGTCTGAGAGTGGTTGTCGGGTAAACAGTAATTTTGTCAACAACAGTTGCTTCATCTAAATTATCAAATGGGATAAAGAGATTTTTAAATTTTTTATCCCTGCTCATAATTGCACAAGGTAAAACTCCCCAAATTCGCCGCAGTGTCCCATCCAGTGATAACTCTCCTAAAAAGATTGAATCCAAAATGTCTACGGCCGCAATTTGTTCGGAGGCAATTAAGATTCCGAGTGCTATTGGCAAGTCATAGGCTGGACCTTCTTTTGGGAGGTCGGCAGGCGCAAGGTTAACTGTGATTCGCTTTGGCGGAAGATCTGCACCAATGTTTCTAAGAGCAGCCCGAACCCTTTCCTTTGATTCTTCAACTGCTTTGTCTGGCAAACCCACTATTGTGAAGGATGGTAGGCCTTGGGCGGCGATGTCGACTTCAACAGTAATTGGAACGGCATCTAAGCCGACGACGGCTGCTGATGTTACTTTTGCTAACATAATTTAAGGGGGGACAGGAGAATATATGCTACATCAAAAGAGCCAGTTAGATCAAATTAATTTTTTGTTGGGGTGAAAAACTTGGTGTTTAAGTATAGGGATTAGATGCGAATTTAGTCGAGGGTAGGTAATCCTTTTAAAAATCTTTCAAGATCATACTCATAAACGAGATCTTCACCTTTATATCTCATAACGGTTTGCCTAAGTATCCATTTTTCAAACTGCTCAAATCTTTTGGGGTTGAGTACTTCTTTAATGTTGCTTATCGTATACCCTCTCATTCCATTATTATTAATCAGTTTTAAATTTGGTTTGTTATTAGCCAGTTTTCGAGTCATGCTTTTTATCACTCCCAATTTTCCAAATGCCTTTCTCTCGAAAGGCTTCGATTGTTTGACGCTTGGCTGCATTTAAGATACCTGGCAACGGCTTGCCAATTTTTGCAGCATACTTTGAAAGTTCAATAATTTTATCCCCTCTCAGATAAGCGATTCTTTTATGCAAAGATTCCATTATCGCTTTTGTAATTATTCCCTCCATTATTTTGGTGTTTTTATTATCCCTGTAAGTTATAAAAGAATCATAGTAGTATTCTTTTTCTTTGTCTCTAATGATTACACCAGGGAATCCTAATCGATAGAGCTGACAGTTGATCAGCACTCTTCCTATTCGCCCATTGCCATCCATAAAGGGATGAAGATTCTCAAAATCGAGATGGAATTTAGCAATTTTGTCTGCAAAGTAGGTTTCGTGATCGCTTGAATAGTCAGCTAATATTTCTTTAATTGTATTTTCTACGCGTTCTGGAGGCGGTGCTATGTAGGTACCAACTCGCACGTATTCGTCTTTTTTGCGAAAATATCCGGCAATGTCATCACGAATATTAGTAAGCAACATTTGATGAAGAAGTAGGATGGTTTCTCTAGTTATCTCCTCAGTCGATTTGACTCGGACGAACTCCATTACACGAGCCAGGTTCTTTGCTTCAAAAACTTCTCTGAGGGATACATTTCTTGCAACTTCCAACTCCAAAAGGATTCTTTCTGTCTCTTTGAGAGTGAGAGTAGAATTTTCGATTGCGTTTGAGTTATAAACGCTTTCGGGTATTTCTGCTTCGTCAATCATTTGAAGCAGAGAGTTTTTGCCAATTTTTAAAAGATCATATTCTTTTTTTAGTTTTTTTATTTTTTCTCTGAATGGCTTTTGCGTAGACATGCTACAATTATAGTTCATTCACTTAATATTGTCAAATATTAGTGAATGCTGTCCATAACATGGATTAAATTCACGACATTTTTCTAGTTCCGTATCATAATTAGTCGATTTTTAGACGATTTGCAAGGATTTGAATGCACAAAGTTATAGTAAATTCAAACGGGATAGCCGTTGGTAAGCGCGCCCTGCTTTTGTAAAGGATGGTTGGCCTTGAGCGGCGATGTCGACTTCAACAGTAAGAAGAAAATTCCTAAGAATTTTCTTGCAGTCCTCGTCAAATATGATTCGACTGCGGGCCTATGGAACGACATCCAAGCCAACAACGGCTGCTAATGTTACTTTAGCTAGTATAATGTCTGGCAGATTAATTTTTGGGGAAGAGTGCTTGTAAATTCTATCTCATTTTAAAGAAATATCAAGTGATAGAGCAGGGCTAGCTAAATCAACTTCATTTTATCTATAATGAAATTAGGCGATAAACGCTCTTGGGCAGTCGCTGTTGTTTGGTGCCTTGGAGGAGGTGCAGGGAACCGTTTAAATTGTAATTAGACCACGCAAATATAGCTCGGTAAACAAGTATAACCATGCCTAAAGCATCACGTACAGTTAGAAGACAAAAAGCACCGGTGGGTGTGTTTGAAGATAGTGGCAAAATATATTTAATTTTGAAAACACCGGGCAAAAACACTCAATTTGAACTCGAATCTTCAACTAACGGGATTACTTTTAAAAATGAACAGAAACAAATCAAGTTTGGCAATAAGATATTAAAAGAGGAGGAGATTGACAGTGTCAGAGTAAGCGTCTGGGAAGACAGATATCTGGTTTGTTATTTGCAAAAAATTGGCAGCAGTAAAAATCTGTTTATGGGTTTTAGTACTGATAAAAAAACTGTAGAGCGGATATGCGCAATTGATCATATTACTGAAGCGGGAGCAATTGTACCTGATTTTAAAATTCAAAATAACTATGTTTTATACTTTGGCGGTGACTTTCTGCAGCTTGCGTACTCTAAAAATCTTGTAGACTGGGAAGTTCTTGACAATAAGCTACATTCCGAACCAAAAGGTTTTTTCGGTAAATCGGGTTTGATTGTAGCTGGCAGCATCTTGACACATCAGGGAATCCTAATTTTTTACTGGGAAAATCGAAGCAATCAAAATTATAGCCACTACATTTTAAAGGCTTTACTTTGCGACATTAGAAATCCACTTAATATCTTAGAAAAGTTTGACGACCCTATCTGGGAGACTTCCAGCGAGTGGGCGAAGCACAAGATTACCCCTGTTGGTGTAATTAAACTTGAAGATAAATTGCTCTCTTACTGGACGGTTGCAGGAAAAGGCCTTTTTGTAATAACTCACCCATTTATTGATGCGGTCGCCAAAATCAGACAAAATGTCCCCTTCGCCATAATTAATAAATTAAAGCAGAATCCCCTGATTGCACCACTTGTTAATAATTTTTGGGAATCCAAGGCGACATTTAATCCGGCAGCCGTTCATGAGAAAAATAAGGTTCACATAATCTATCGGGCAATCGGAGATGATGATGTTTCAGTACTCGGATATGCGTCAAGTTCTGACGGAGTACATTTTGATGATCGATATCCTCAACCAGTGTATACACCAAGAGAATCTTTTGAATTAAGTAATCCATATATGCCAAAAGGAGATTATTCATCATATGCTTCCGGTGGCGGTGGCTCTGGTGGTATTGAGGACCCGCGCATTACCAAAATAAATGATAAATTATATATGACTTATGTTGCCTATAACGGTTCAAGTCATCCCAGAGTAGCCATAACTTCAATTGATGAGGTTGATTTCCATAATAAAAATTGGCGCTGGGAAAAACCGGTCTTAATTTCTAAACCGAATGAAGTCGATAAAAATGCCTGCATTTTACCTGAAAAAGTAAATGGTAAGTATGTTATATTTCATAGAGTTTACCCTGATATTTTAGTTGATTTTGTGGATTCCTTAGAGTTTGACGGCAAGACGTTTTTAAAAGGAGAGTACAAAATTGAACCAAGGAAAGATTCCTGGGACAGCCGAAAAATCGGCACTGGTCCCCCACCTGTTAAGACGCAAGACGGCTGGCTGATGATATATCAGGCAGTAGGAAATCAAGACTGCGCCAGATATAAAATGGGAGCAATGCTTCTTTCGCTGACGGACCCGACAAGAGTTCTTTATCGAACTCGCGAGCCGATACTTGAACCTGACAAATGGTACGAAAATGACGGTTTTAAAGCAGGCGTAGTTTATCCTTGCGGATCTGTAGTGTTGGGTAAAAAATTAATAGTCTACTATGGAGGTAGTGATTCCTATGTTTGCGGAGCTACTTGTGACATTGAAAAATTGGTACGCGAAATTAAACTTAATCACCCCGTCTATTTAAACCCGATCAGTCAGATAAATTAGTGTATGGTTAAACTTAAAAGGTTTATTGCCAATCCTATTCTTTCTCCTGTGGGAGAGGAATGGGAGAGGGATGCTGTTTTTAATGGATGTCCGGTTCAGGACGGAAATGATTTCCATCTTTTATACCGAGCATTAGAACAAAATAAGGATGTAGATGGCAAAAAGATAGATTCGTCAACAATCGGCTATGCAAAAAGTATCGATGGGGTTCATTTTACAAATCGTAGACAACTGATAAAACCTGAACAGGATTGGGAAAAGTATGGCTGCGAGGATCCGAGAGTGACTAAAATTGACAATAAGTTTTTAATCTTTTACACAGCTATATCGAGTTTTCCTCCAAACCCGGATTCCATAAAGGTAGCGGTTGCCTTAACCTCTGATTTTCAAAAAATCGAAGAAAGACACTTGGTTACCCCGTTTAACGCTAAGGCCATGTCGCTATTCCCTGAAAAAATCAGCGGTAAATACGTGGCAATTTTAACTGTAGATACTGATAAGCCACCGGCAAAAATCGCAGTTGCCTACTTGGACAGGCTTGAACAACTTTGGGACAAGTCTTACTGGGATAACTGGAGGAATGATTTAGACAAAAATGTATTACCATCTTTGAGAAGTTTGGATGATCATGTGGAACTTGGAGCACCTCCAGTAAAAACAGTTGATGGCTGGCTTCTGATCTACAGCTATATAAAAGATTATTTTACTAGCGATAAAATCTTTTCAATTGAAGCAGCGCTATTAAGTGTTGACAACCCTTTGAAGTTAATCGGCAGATCAGCATCAGCACTTTTAATTCCCGAAAAAGATTACGAAACAAAAGGTTTAATACCGGATGTTGTTTTTCCTTCCGGAGCAATTATAAAAAATGATGAATTAGGAATTTATTACGGCGCTGCTGATAATTACTGTTGCCTGGCAACTTGTAACTTGGAGGAACTTTTAAAAACACTAAGACATTTGGAGTATATTGGTTCCAAGTCTTTAAAAACAATAGCAATTTTCAGGAAATATAGTGACAACCCGATTATTTCACCAATGCCTGAACACGAATGGGAATCCCGCTTTACATTAAATCCCGCAGCAATTTACGAAGGTTCAAAAGTTCACATTCTTTACAGGGCGCAGGGCAGTGATAATACTTCGGTAATTGGATACGCAAATTCTGAAGACGGGATTCATATTGAATACAAATCTCCTGAACCGGTGTATGTGCCCCGGGAAAAATTTGAACAAAAGATTTATGAGGATAACTTTTCCGGTTGTGAGGACCCGAGACTGACAAGAATTAATGACACAATTTTTATGTGTTATACGGCATACGACGGTGTTAATCCTACTAGAGTCGCTTTAACCAATATTTCGGTTGAAGATTTTGTAAAAAATAATTGGAGGTGGAGCGCGCCAATTTTGATTTCGCCCCCCGGGGTTAACGATAAAAATGCCTGCATTTTTCCTGAAAAAATAGATGGTAAATACTTTTTTATACACAGACTTAAGAATTCTATATGGATTGATGATGTTGGTAATCTTGAATTTAATAACAATAAATGGCTGGAAGGACAAATTGTTTTTGGTCCAGATGAGGATAACTGGGATAGTGAGAAAATCGGCATCGGCCCACCGCCACTCAAAATTAACAAGGGTTGGCTGTTAATTTATCACGGTCTGTCCAAATATGACGGAAGATACCGGCTCGGGGCAGCGCTACTTGAGGGTGAAAATCCTTCAAATGTGCTGGCAAGACTTAATTATCCGATTTTAGAACCGGTAGAAAATTATGAGCATGAGGGACTGCGGCCCGGAACTGTTTTTGCGTGCGGAGCAGCAATTATGGGAGACCAGCTTTTTATTTATTACGGTGGAGCTGACCAATATGTATGCGTTGCATCCGCCAAGCTTGACGTACTTCTGAAAGAACTTGAGAAAAACAGAATAAATTAGTTCAAGAGGGACAAATTCGACTCTAGTGGTTTATTAAAGAAACAGAGAGGAAAATAACAATGATACCGAAGATGAGTAAAAAACTTTCGATTATGGCATATCCTCTTCTTCTCTCATAGTTTATTTCCGGAATTAGATCAGATGTTGCTATATAAATAAAAAATCCTGCTGTCAGGGCGAGAAAAATTGCTACGTAGTTTTCCAGGAAATTGCCAAAAAGATAGGTAAGCAAGGCACCTGCAAGTGCTACCGCTGCGCTTATTACATTCACAATAATTATTTTATTTTTAGACATTCCCTTGCTAAGAAGAAGTCCAAAGTCTCCAATTTCCTGAGGTATCTCATGAGTAATAACTGCCAAGGTGGTAACTATTCCCAGAGGGACGCTAGTTAAAAAAGTTGCAGCAATAATAGCTCCATCCAAAAAATTATGTACAGTATCGCTAATAATTATCAAAGGTACCGTGCTTCTACTTTCTTTTAGGTGTTCATCGTGTTTTTCGTGATGATGAAACCAATGAATAAAGCGTTCAAGAATAAAAAAGATCAATATTCCAACAAGTACCCATATGTGAATATTTGTTTTTGAGCTTTCTGCCTCATGCAATGCTTCCGGCAACAGATCGAAAAATGCTGCTCCCAGAAGAACTCCCGCCGCAAATGATGCCAGAAAGTGTGATATTTTTAGCATAAATTTCTCTCTGGAAAGCAGGACGATTCCTCCAACAAGCGAAACGATACTTCCGAGAAATGTTGCCAGTAAAATATAAATTAATGTCGACATTTTATGTTATTGTGTCAATGAATTGCATTTACGTCAATGTTCAAACCCTTTTAAACTCTGGTCGTTGAGGGCAACTTTATCGTAGATAGAAGGAAGATTTAAATCCACTAAAACATTACAGATAATAAAAACAGTAAAAAGTGCAACAAGTATTGCCTTGGAAACTTTTTTTGCCAAAAAGGGTGCGGTAAGTAGTAGTAATATGACAATTATGTAACTGTACTGCCACAGATAATGGAATTGGCGTGGCATTAGTAAAAATATGAACCGGACTAGTGATGATCCGATAGTTAAACCGATAAAAGCTGCCAGGAAAATTGTTGGCTTTTGCCAAAGATCATGGAAGAGCCTGGCCACTAATATTATAAGGAAGGGGAGCAGGGGGTAAAGATACCAGCCGAAAAAACTGAATGGGGTTGCACCGCTTTCCCCTATGGATAACAGAATTAAGTAAGTATATGGGAATACTAAAAAGACTTTAGTCTTAAAATCTTTTAATCCCAGCCAGAGGGGTGCGGAAAAAAGCAAAATATAACCTAAAAGAATGGTGCCGTCCAGAAAAGGGTGGTTTTTGGGACCGATTGTCGGAAAGCGAAAAATATCGGCAATAATTTCTGGAAGACCGGAGAGTGTGTGACCTATGCGAACATTCTGCTGCAGTGATAAAAACAGCTGCCAATCATAAAAGACACCGATTGCGGCATAGGTAGCAAATGCGAGAAATGATGAAATAATCACAATTTTTAATGCTTTGAATTCATTTTTTAAGTACAGAAGTAAAATAAACGAGAAAGAAACAGCAACACCGATTTGTTTAGTTAGAATTGAAAGATAAGAAATTAGGCTTACGTAAAAGACTTTCTGAATTCCACCAATTTTGGCTTGTGATATTAAAATAATAGCAGCAAGAGCCAAGGGTGTTAACAGGTTCTCGGTAATCGACATTCTGTTAGCAAGAATAATGGTTGGCGTAATACCGTAAAGAATGGTTGCCAGTATTGCTACCTGTTTGTTAAAAATTTTTCTGGCCAGAATTCCGGTTAAAATAACAGAAAAAACCGACAGAACAAGCGGCAAAAGGCGGATTATTTTATGGGAGACATCGAAGATGTCGCCGGGCCTTGATAAAAGGACTGTCAACCCGCTTAGCAAAAAATACAGCGGCGGCTTTTCGATAACGGGACTGACAAGTCTCCAACGAATTCCATACCTTTCAATATTCTCGACATTTTTGTACGAGTCGAAGTTAGACCAAGATTTGGGTACTCCATTTTCAATCCAGGTTGCCCCGCCCCACGCATAGTGAACTTCATCAAATGCTTCATCTATCGGAGGTACAATACTATAATCAACAAACCTCAGAAAAAGGGCAATCACAGTAATTATCGCAAGGAGAAGATGAAAGCTCTTATTTTTCATATTTTTGACTTTCGCCAGCCGGCAGATGCGGCATCTTCTTCTGTGCAGAACCAACGCTCTCCCCGACTTTCATCGATAACTGTTTTATCATAATATTTCTGCCCGGGCATATGGTAAATTTTTTCACCGTTTGATGAGATGTTGCCTTTAATGCTACAGCCTTCCTTATTATAAGGTGTCGTATTTGACATATTTTGATTGCTGCATGCTGACCATAACCCTTTTTCCGATTTTTGAGCATCTTGCTGAGCTTCTTGTAATTGTTGCTGGTATTTAACGTCCGGCGGATAAGACGAGGAGTGAGCATAACCTTGTCTCACAAGATAATCGTTGACAAAAATTCGGTCGATATATACGTATCTGAGCATACGTCCATATTTATCAGTCTCGGATACATCTTTTTCAAGTTGGACTGTTTTACCTTCGACAAGCTCTCTGTTTTTAGCAGTTGCTTCTTTTCCGAAACACTGGGTGGTTGTTCTTGGATCGACTGTTTCGGGGGTATCAATACCGATGTATCGGACTCTTTGGCCTCCATCTATTTCGATGGTGTCGCCATCAATAACCCGTGTGACTTTTGCGCTTTGCAGGTTTGATGGTTGAGTAGATGGGGGCAGATTGAGTTGATTATTTGTTGTTTTTACCGATTCGACTTGAGAGTTAGCGCTTGTTTCGGACAGATTTTGGGAAGGCGAAGGCTTTGTTTGGGCAACCGAAAAAAGAATTAATCCTACACCTAATAAAAATACGGCACCAGTTAAATATTTGTTATAGATATTTATTTTCATCCCACTAATTTTACTTATCTTTGACAAATCATGATAGAATACTTGCCTATGACTTTCAAACAAAAGCCGCTGATTCTTGCCTTGGTTATTTTAGTTTTAATAGTAGTTGTAGCCGCTATTGTTCTTACCTTTGGAAGAAAGTCCGTCGAGCAAAAATCAGGTACAGGGTCAGAGCAGTCGAGTCAAAGTCCAATAAATCCATCTGATCAGGATTTGACAACTGAGGAGGCTAGTTCACCCATTCCTCTTGTATCGAATCTTCCAAGCGGCGTAAGTGCATCCGCTATTGGCGCGGTTGAAGGCAAAAGCGGAAAGGCAAACGTTATTGCTGTTTCTGACGGTAAAACCTTTTCGCTGGTTTTGGAAGCAAAGCTGGCAGATTCTCCTCAGGGCCAATTCTATACTGCATGGCTTAGCAAAAGCACAGATGACAAGAATCCGTTTAAGCTGGGGAAACTGCAAAAGGATAAAAGTTCATACTCGATTTCTTTTAACCAGGACGGGGACTTTTCGTCATATAAAATTGCTATTGTGACCTTAGAGACTAATGACGATAATAATGCTGAGGTCAAGATTCTTGAGGGAGCTATTTGAAACTGACCGTTATTTGACACAGTTTGATATAATTGTTGAGCTGTAATTCAGGCAGTTTAAGGTAAATAATGCAAGGATTGCGTTTTTTGAAACTGCTGCCAGAGAAATCTTCTTTAAGAGGGCTACTTCACTTTGGACTTCTTGGGAAAATAGCTGCATTTTGCACTACCCTAATTTTTACAACTTTTTCGCCTCTTTCCCTTGGAACAGTTTTTGCCCAGACCACAACAACCAAGGTTTATCTTGCAGGCGCTCAATCCACTTCGATTGTAGGTATAGTGGGTGGTCACACCATGCCGGTAAGCGTAAAAGTTGACAATATTACAAATACTACCGGCTTGGCGGCTTTTTCATTTAAAATTGGCTATAACCCAAATTTGGTCTCAATTCCAGACTCTGACAATAATTATATCGCTGATACCGGAACCGTTAAAGTTGGTCCATTTTTAGGAAGTAGCGGAAAACAAGTGCGTTGCGGTGACGGTTTTATTGATAAGGATTTAGCGGATTCCACAAAAAAATATCTGACATTTACCTGCGGAACACTGGGGGCTACGCCTGCAGCACCAAAGGGAAGCGGTGTTCTTGCGACAATCAATTTCAAAACAGGCAACACTGTTGGTTTTGATCAATTGAGCTTGGTTATTTCCCAACTTGCTGATAATACTGCTATGGCAAATTTAATTTCAGCTACAACCGCTAATATTAATGTAGGAGTTGCCAAGTGCGCTAATTTAACAGGCAACGATAACCAAGTGTTAATCGAAGATATTCTCTACGTTATTCAGAAATACTATACAAACTATCCACCTGCAGACCTTAATGGTGACGGTATAGTTTTAGTTGATGATATCGTACTTGCAGTAGACGAGTATTACCAAATATGTTAATTAAAATGAATGCAAACATAGCAAAAATAATCAAAAAATTTAGTTTGCTAATTAGTATTATGGTTATCAGCTATGTTGCAGTATTTTTGCTTGTTGACAGGCCACAGGTGCCAAAAGTCCAGGCAGCGACAGACCAGGTTATAGGCGATCAAAATAATGACGGAATTATCAATTTAGTTGATGCTAGAATTTTAGCTCCGCCTGCAACAACCAGCTGCCCGGTGTGTGTTGATATTAACCAGGACAAAATTATTAACCAAAAAGATATTGATCTGCTTAAATATTACGTTGGCTTGGGTAATAGTGCTTATAAGGCGAGACTTGATATCAATAATGACGGTAAATTGTCTCAGGAGGATATTGACATAATTAAAAATTATCTTGGCCAAACCGTAACAGGGCCGGCTTTTGGGTTGGATAACCCCTCGGAATTAACTTTTGGCTTTAGAGCGGGTGCAGTTATTGTTAAATATAAAAAGGGAATTGCAACTGCTGCAAAAAGTGCTGCTTCTTCAAAGTATAATTTAGTTCACAAAAACAGTTTTAAACTTATTAATGCCGATCAATATACAGTACCTGTTGGCAATGTGGAAAATTTACAGAAAGAAATCGCCAAGGAGCCTGGTGTTGAGAAAGTATACAAAGATCATGCCGTGGAGTGGTTATCTGACCCTTTATGGGATAATCAATGGGGTTTGCGAAAAATAAAAATTCCAGAGACTTGGTACACCGAAACAATAGGGCGTGCTTCTGATCCTGTAAAAGTCGGCCTACTCGATACGGGGGTTGATGTTAATCACCCTGATCTTCAACAAAACATTTCTCCGTTCAGGTTCTACCCTAACCTTAATGGAACTGATGTTACAGATGTGACAGACGAAGTTGGTCACGGTACCACAATGGCTGGAATTATCGGGGCAACAGTTGATAATGGTATAGGAATTGCTGGAACTAACCATTTCGTTGAAATTTTGCCTGCAAAATTGGGAGGTGGCGAGCCAGCATGGTCTGAAACTAATGTTGCTTTGGCATTTGAGTGGCTTATGTATAGAGTTCAGGTAATTAATATGTCATTTGGTATGGGTTACCTTGATGAGAATATTTATCTGCCAAATGAGTATTTAAGACAGGCTCGTGAAGATTATGCGATTACTTTAGTCGGGGCAGCCGGAAATGACGGACGCACCGACTGTCAGTGGCCGGCGCGCAACTCAAACGTTATCTGCGTCGGTGCAACAGACCAAAACGATGCTTTGTGTACTAGCTCCAGTGGCCAGACCGATGCAGATATATTGGCACCTGGCAAGGACATCATAAGTACCAGCATACCCGGTCCGTATGGTGAAAATTACACAACGATTGGCGGGTGTTGGAGTTCGCCTGCGGCGGCATATGTATCGGGAGTCGCCGCTTTATGTCGTGCTGTTCAGCCGTTACCTAAAAGTAATGAGGTTATCAGAGCGGATTTGTCATGCAAAAATATGGTCAACCAAGGTTATGGCCGTGTTGATGCTTGGGCCACCCTCTGGTATAAAAACTGCCATAGATTTGATTTTGATAACCCTCCTGATAATAAAATAGGTGTAAATGACCTCCAGGGTATGTTTTTTAGCTACTACAGTCTCTATAACAGCAAATACGACGTTTGGCCTGTTGGCGGCGATGGCAGGGTAAGTGATCCAGATGTTTTGGTGATGCTTGCAAGAACCCCACTTGACTGCCCACCGAGGTGAAAATATGATTATTGAACACGAACCAATCAGTAATAATAACCAACCCATATCTGAAGAGACTTCCAAGCAAGATAGCTTAGAGGGCAGAAGACGTTGGGGTTTTGTCGCCTTGGTGGCTGGTCCTGTCATTACATTGGCATTACTTACTGGAGCTTGCAATGATGGTGGGCTTGGCCCTCATAATGTCCCTTTTGTGAATGTGGACTGGATAGAGGACACTAATGGTAATGGTTCTTTAATTGATGAGGTGCGTCAAGAAAAAGGAATAGAATGGCTGCCGGGGCTTGACATGGATGGCCAGCGTGAAGATAAAGATGGTAAGCAAGACCCAGAAGGGCATTTCATGATTAGCAAAAAAGATGTTGCTTTAGTTGAAAACAGCGTTTGTACATGGCCAGTTGACCCGAAATACGATATTGATGGTAATGGACATGTAACAGTTGAGGATGTTGCGATCGTCGAAAAACATGTTGGAGAGGAAGTTTCCGAAGATCCAAAGCCGAATATGCGCCTTGATAAACTTTGGCTTAGAAACGGGATAAGCTTTGAGCCTACAGGTAGAGATCCAATCTGTGAGAAAGATCTCCAGGTTCCCTAAATAGACAGGATTAAACTACTTTCTACATTGGCAATTTCAGGAGAAGTAATCTACAATTAATTTAGGCACCATAATGCTCAAAGAAGATCTGCTCACCGGTCTTATTCTTGCTTACCTTATTGCCGGGTTTTTGATACCGACGCTTATTAATACCGGTATTTATCATAAGTTCCCCCCTATTTATGTTTATGTTTTTCTTTTTGCAATCTTCCCGATTCTGGCGCTTATCGGTTTGACGATTGCAAGCTTCTTGGGCAAAAAAATCCACATCCTCTGGCAATTTTCCAAGTTTGCGCTCGTTGGCGTTTTAAATACTGCTATTGACTTTGGTATATTAAATATCCTGGTTTACTTAACCGGAATCACCAAGGGTCCCACCACACTTTTGATGGATGCCATAGCATTTTCAACAGCTGTAATTAACAGCTATTATTGGAACAGGAAATGGGTATTTCATGATGCAAAAAAAGGAGATTTTATTACATTTGTGGCGGTGACCTTAATTGGTCTTTCCATTAACGCTTCTATTGTTTTTGTTGTTAGCACTTTTGTTCAGCCTCGTCTTGGTGCCTCGGGCGCGCAGTGGATAAACGTTGCCAAAGTTGCAGCGACCGCAATTTCTCTCTTCTGGAATTTCACGGGTTATAAAGTCATCGTATTCAAACGATGACTATGCGGTACTCGTTCTTCACTATGTTCAGAACTCCGTGCTTAAAGGTCATCGTATTCACGAAGTAAGATAATTTTTAACTTTTTTTAAGGCAAGTGCGCGGTGGGAGATTTTGTTTTTGAGAGATGGCGGCATTTGTGCATATGTCTTGCTATAACCTTTTGGAATAAATACTTTGTCAAAGCCAAATCCGTGCTCTCCCCTATTTTTTGGGGATAGTGTTCCTTGTACAGACCCTTTAAGAATCTTCAAGTTTCTACCGTCGTAAATAGCAACAGCTGCAGTAACTGTAGTATCAGTTTTTGATTTGCCGATCAGTTCGACAGTACCTTCTGTACCAAGTTTTTCTAAGAAAAATTTGACGAATGTTGCGGGAAGCCCGTTTAAGGCTTTAATTTCCAAACTAATATCTTCTACCAAAACGGGCTTCTTAATTTTTGCGAAGGCATCTTTGGCTTTGTGAATGATGACTTCATCAAGGTTAAGAGATTGGATTTCGGGAATATCGATTTTTGATACTTTATGATTAGTTCCCAAAATTTCATTAATTTCGGCAAGTTTGTTCTCGTTGCTGGCGACAATGACAAGATCAGCAAGCCTGATTTTACTCATACTCAATTGTTGCAGGGGGTTTTTGGGTGATGTCATAGACAACGCGGTTAACTCCGCGTACTTCGTTAACTATTCTGGATGAAACTTTTTCCAAAACTTCAGTAGGTATCTTTGACCAGTCGGCTGTCATAAAATCCAGAGTGTCTACAGACCGCAGGGAAATGATGTACGAATAGGTACGAGCATCGCCCATAACGCCTACTGATTTGACAGGTAGGAGTGCTGCCAAAGATTGCGCGACTTTGACGTATATGCCGGATGATTTTAACTCGGAAATAAAAATCTCATCAGCTTGCCTGACAATTTCCAGTCTTTCTGCTGTAACCTCTCCCAAAATTCTTATAGCAAGTCCCGGGCCGGGAAACGGGTGACGATTTAAAAATTCATTCGGTAAGTTAAGCAGTTTTCCTAATTTTCTGACTTCATCTTTATAGAGATCGGCAAGCGGTTCGATGATCTTTAACTTTAGGCCGTGAGGCAGAGTGACGTTATGGTGGCTTTTAATTTTGTCGGCGTGTTTGGTATGTGCTGCCGATTCGATCCTGTCAGGATAAATTGTTCCCTGGGCAAGATAAGCTACTTTGCCAATTTTTTTTGCTTCTTCTTTTAAGATTTCAAAATAGAGCTTGGCAATTTTTACGCGTTTTTCCTCCGGATCGATAACACCCTTGAGGATTTGTAGAAACCGATCGCCTGCTTCAACTACTTTAACGTTTGGAAATTTAACTTTATTAATAACTTTTTTAAAATCTGTACGATCGTAGCTTCTGAGTAAACCAGTGTCGATAAAGAGGCAGTATAGTTTATTGCTAATCGCTTCTTTAAGTAGAGTTGCTGCAACCAGCGAATCAACACCCCCTGATATTGCCATTAAAACTTTGTCACTGATAAGCTCAGACTTCAGATTTTTTATCATCGAGTCTCTGATCTGTTTTAAGTCCAAATCTTTTTTACATTTGGCGATGTTGAAGAGAAAGTTTTCAAGAATCTGCATACCACAAGATGTGTGAGTAACCTCTGGGTGAAACTGGATTCCGTAAATTTTATTGTTGGAATTTTCGAAGGCTGCAATTGGAACCGTAGATGTTTTGCCAATTGATTTAAAACCTGGGGGGGATGACTTAATTATGTCTCCGTGAGAAAACCAGACCGTTTGCTCCCCAACAAGACCATCAAACAGGTTTGATTTTTGCCATTTTATCTTAACTTTGCCAAATTGCTTAGAATTCTGACCTGCAACCCGCCCACCCAACTGCTCGGCAATAAGATGCATGCCGTAGCAAATGCCAAGAACCGGTATTTTAAGATCGTAAATTTCCGGGTTAACCTTTGGTGAGTTTCTTTCGTATACAGAATAAGGACTGCCTGAGAGAATTAATGCCTGTGGGTTTAATCTTTTCAGGGCTTCAATTTTAATGTCGGGATTAACCAGTTCACTTTTTACACCCAGCTCCCTGACACGTCTTGCAATGAGATGAGCATATTGTCCCCCAAAATTAATTACAACAACCATCAATTATATTCGCTGCAGAAAACCATGACCTCTTAGGCCGTGGTTGAATGCACAAAAAGCGAATACACACTTTCGAGGGATAAAAACATTGGCGCTGTTATGGTTTTCTTTGCTCATGTAAACTTAAAGACAATACCGAGGGCTTTAGTGCCCTCGGAAGTTTATTAAATCAGCTTGCTCACATTTTCGGCAATTCTTTCAGACTGAGGCTTTGACGTATCGATAATAAATTTTTCTCCTGTCAATCTTTCATAAACTTCCATATACCTTCGGGTAAGGTTGACTATTAATTTTTCGGGCATTTTGGGGATTTTACCGCGTCCCGTGTAACCTTCTTTGGCAAACCAAAGTCTCATATATTCCTTGTCGTAATTTTCAGGATCCTCGCCTTTTTTCATTTTCTTTTTATACGACTTTTTATCCCAAAAACGGCTGCTGTCCGGAGTGTGAATTTCATCTATTAAATTCAGTTTTCCATGTCTATCCAGTCCAAATTCGTACTTTGTATCAGCTAAAATAAATCCTGCTTTGTCTGCTATTTTGGTCCCTCTTTCAAAAAGAGCAAGGGCAACTTGTTCTATTTGTCTGTAAATTGCCGGGGAAATAAGTTTTTGCGCCAAAATTTCCTTTTTTGTAATTGGTTCATCGTGGCCGCCCGGGCCTGTTCCTCTGGTAGTGGGTGTTATCACGGGTTTTGTTAGTTTTTGGTGTTTTCTTAGACCATTGGGGAATTTAATACCGTAAATTATGCGCTGGCCGCTGTTATACAATTTCCAAAGAGACGTTGCTGTCACTCCGGTAATATAGGCCCGGACTATAATTTCAACCGGCAACGCTTTGCATTCTGAGACCAGCATTACATTGGGGTCTATTGCGCCAATCATATGGTTGGGAACTATATCGCGGGTTTTTTCAAACCAAAACTCTGAGAGTTTATTTAATACTGCTCCTCTAAACGGCACTAGTCCTAAAACTTTGTCGAACGCGGATATTCGATCTGTTGAAACAATAATGCGTAGATGTTCCTTAATATACCAATCTCGGACTTTACCGCTTTGTTTTTTCCCAAGCTGGGAAATTTTAACTGTTTTAAGGGCAAATGGAATATTTTTTATTATTGTTTTTTTATCGATCATTGTCTTTTGAAATCTTTTAAATATTTGCGCCAGCCGATTTTGGTAAGTTTAATATTCTTTTCAAAAACTTTCTTACTCTGCCTTTTTTTATAATTTGCGAGTTTTTCAGAAATTTCGCTATCTTCTACAGCTATAATTTCTGCTGCTAAAATTGCCGCATTTTTTGCAGAGTTGATACCAACTGTTGCAACAGGAACACCCGAGGGCATTTGTACTATAGATAAAAGTGAGTCAAGGCCTTCTAGGGGTTTTGATTTAATGGGTACACCAATTACGGGTAGGGTTGTGTAAGCAGCAATTACCCCCGGTAGGGCAGCTGATCCACCTGCTCCGGCAATAATTACTTTAATACCCCGCTTTTTGGCATTTTTCGCAAAATCTACTATTTCCTTGGGAGTCCGGTGGGCAGAAAGAACGAGTTGCTCATTTTCTATTGCAAATTCATCCAAGACTTGCGCAGCCTCGGACATTTCCTCAAGATCCGAGTCGGAGCCCATCATAATTGTTATTTGTGCTCTTTTCATTATTTTCTAGAATTTATTATCTCGCTGATAGCTAACTCGGTCAATTTAACGGCCTCACCTATGTACGTTTCTGGGGTTAACTTAGTCAATTTATCTTTCTCGCTATCAACCAAAGGTAATTGGTTAACCAGATTAATCCATTCATTTTTCCCAATGTGTTTGCCACGGGTAAGCTTGGCCATTAGTGAATAAGGATCGTCGACACCACTTTTTCGCATAATAGTTTGTGCAGCTTCTGAAAGTATTGACCAGTCTCGATTTAGAGCAGCGACAATTTCTGTTTTATTCGGTCTAACTCTGGAAAATCCAACTCGAGAATTTTTATAAGAAAGCAGGGAGTATCCAAGTGGAACGCCAAGGTCTCTAATAATTGTGCTGTCAGATAGATGTCGCTGGAGCCGTGAAACCGGAAGTGTTCTTGCCATAAATTCAAAAAGGGCATTCGCTTTGCCTAAATTGCCCTCGCTGTTTTCAAAGCGAATTGGGTTCACTTTTTGTGGCATAGTAGATGAACCAATTTCTTCCTCTTTGACCTGTTGGACAAACCAATCGTCGGAAATATAGCGCCACATATCCTGATCGAAATCCATGAATATTCCATTAATTCTTTGATAATTTTGAATAAAGGCTACTAAGTCTTCGTATGGATTAATTTGCGTTGTCGTTAAATTAGGTTCTAAGCCAAATGTGCTTACAAACTCTTGCGAAAATGTAATCCAGTCTACATCAGGAAACGTTTCGCGTAAGGCGTTTAAGTTTCCAACCGCGCCAGTCACTTTACCTCTAAGCTGACGAGCTTCAAGTTCTCTAATTTCTCTATTTAGCCTATAGGCAAAAACTATCATTTCTTTACCAACAGTTGTTGGCATAGCCGCCTGACCATGAGTTCTTGCAAGCATCGGCATTGACTTTGTAGCTCTCGCCATTCTGACGATCTTGTCGACAAAATCATCTAGAGTCGGCACGAAAATGTCTTGGGTAACTCTTTTTAATATCAAACGATACGTTATGTTGTTGATATCTTCTGAGGTAAGTCCTATGTGCACTTTTTCGATAACATCTTCTAGCGAGGTTCCTTCGAGCATGGTTCGGAAGGCTCTTTCAGTTGCTTTAACGTCGTGTTGTAACTGATCTTCTATTCTCTTAATTTTTCTTGCGTCGGCCAAACTGATGTTTGAACTAAAAGATTCAAGTTTGTTTTCTTCATCCTTTGTTAGTGGGCGGATGACCCCGGTTCTTGAAAGGGCTATTAAATATTTTGCTTCCACCTCAATTCGTGTGCGGATGATATTAAATTCGGAAACATAGGGTGAAAGCTCGGCAACGTCTTTGCGGTTGCGTCCGTCCAAGATGGAAATAGCGGTTAGTTCTGTAAGAGGCAAAGTACCCTTATTCTCTATCGTCATTCTTTTTGGCATATTATAGGTTTTTTAAAATAAAGTCAAGTTTCATGTTGTCACCTCGCTTAACTTATTTTTTACAATGGCTTCTCTTATTTCCATAGCGACGCGTCTGCCCATAGAAATCGGGTGGTCATATAGATAATTACTGTAAGGGGTGGCCGAAATTCCTGGTGAACCGGGCATTCTGGGCGAAACATCAAAAACGACAATTTCCTTTTTGGGTGGTCCGGGTGTGATTGACGCTTGCAGGGCAAACGGTCCGATAACTCCTGGTTTTACCATTTGTTCTGTAGCTTTAACAAATTTTTCGCCAATTTCAAAGGCAGGCTCCAGCATAGATTCCAGAATAGTAACCGCAATGTGTCCCGCCTCTTCATATGTAATATTTTTTCTTACTTGCGGTTGGTATAACCCTGGTAGTCTTATAAAGCCATCTAAATTTGTTTGACGACGGGTATCAGTCCCAAGTAACTCTAAGCGATCTGACAAAGGTGAGAAGAAAAAATTGAAGTTCACCTGGACACCAAGTATAAACTCCTCAATAACTGCTTTTTTAAGCGCTTCCTTCGCGATTTTCTTTTCCTTAATTAGCCTTTCGGACTCGATATTATATTGGTCTACTGAGTTAATTATGAAAAATGCCCTTTCAAATCCTCTCTCTTTTTCTAAAACTTTAACTATTACAAGCCTGTCTATTTCCTCGGGTGATTTGAATATTTTAGGATACTTTATACCTGCTTTGTGTAAAATATCATATTGATTTGGTTTTTGGTCTCTTTCCTCAAATCTAAGCAGTTTTTTATTGCCAAAAACCGGAACCTTAAAATCTTTTTCTATTGCATCGTAATCGTTTACATAAACTTCAAAGGATCTATGGGGAATAAAAATGCAATTTTTTTCAATGAGTTGTTTCTGGACTGGAGACTTTAGAATATCTTTAAATTTTTCGACATATAGTACTTCATCGACACAGCCAAGAGCGCCCGCTGATTTAAAATAATTTGTGTAAGTTTTGTCGCGTCCTTTTTCGACAATTACTAAAGTTTTGAAACCTTCGTCTTTTGCCCCTCTGCAAATATCAAGGGCGGAGTGAGAACCGACAGTTACTACTGTGTGGTCCTGATAATTAAGCATAAATAACTTGTCCCCTTTCGGGTCCAACCGAAATGAATTTAACTGCTATACACAGGAATTGTTCGATAAATCTAATAAATTTTCCGGCATTGGCAGGTAAATCATCAAAGTTGCGGACGTTTGTTATATCTTTATGCCAGCCTTCAAACTCATTGTAAATCGGCTCAACTTTCTGTAAGAAGTCTGCATCGTGGGCTAAATATCCGACTCTTCGGCCATTGATGTTGTAGCCCGTGCAAACTCTGATTTTTTTAAGGTGGGAGAGAATATCCAGCTTTGTAATTGCAAGAGCTGTAATGCTGTTTACCTCAACAGCTTCTTTAATTAAAACTAAATCCAGCCATCCTGGTCTCCTAACCCTTCCTGTTGTGGTACCTTTTTCTTTGCCTTTTTCAATAATTATTTGTGAGTTTTCATCTTTTATCAGTGTTGGCATCGGCCCTTCACCTACCCTGGTCATGTAAGCTTTTGTTATGCCGATAACCTGGTCAAGTTTTTTCGGGTGGAAGTCAAAACAGCGCCAGATGCCGACAACGCCGGGATTGGAAGAGGTTACAAATGGATAAGTGCCAAAGTCTATATCAAGAAATATCCCTTGAGCTCCTTCAAATAAAATATTTTTCCCTTGCTTTTGAGCTTCTAGTAAAATGGGCACAGTTTGGCCAACATATTTTTTAATCTTTTGGGCATAAACAGATACGGTTTTAAATATTTCGTCTTGATTAAGGTTTAAGTTAAAATGTTCATTATAGAATTCCACTTCTGATTTTAATTTTTGTCTAAAATCAGGCAAAAATAAATCTTTTACCAGAAGTCCGTTTCTTTGGGTTCTGTCTGCATAAGTCGGGCCAACCCCTTTACCGGTAGTACCAATTTTTGCTCCTTTTTCCTCTCTTTCTTTTTCGCGAAGACCGTCAAGTAGCTTGTGCCATGGCATTGTTAAAGACGCTTGTTCATCGATAATCAAATTTTTGTAAGAAACACCGGCACTATCCAAGGTATTCATCTCATGGGCTAAGGATTCCAAATCGACTGCTACGTTTCTGCCCACCAAGCAAGTGGCATTTTCATTAAAAATTCCCGAAGGCATAATGTGCAGTGCAAACTCTCCCATCTGATTTTTTACTGTGTGGCCGGTATTGGAACCGCCGTTAAACCTTGCTACAATATCCGCGCGTTGTGATAGGTCATCCACAAGTCTTCCTTTACCACTATCGCCCCAGTCCACACCGACAACAGCAATAGTGCCTTGCCAGTTTTTTAATGTTTCTTTGCTCATGATGGATCTTTCGCTTCGCTCAGGATGACATAATTGATTTTGACATTTTATCAATCATGTCAGTTTAGGATCTTATTTAACTGGTTTGTTCTTATTGCCTCTTTAATTTCCATGGCAATTCTTCTGCCGGTTGATACTTCTTTATCATAGTAGAGGGAGGCGTATGGCGAGCCGTTTATAAAAAGATTGGTGCCTGCAACAATTCTGCAGGAAATTTCGATAATTGAAAATTTTTGCTCCGGGGTGATTATGGTTTCCAGGCAAAACGGCCCCCAGATGCCACCGTCTATTAACTGCTGCGAGGTTTTAACAACTCTTTCACCCATATCAAATGCTTCTGCCAATAGTGACTCACGCAATGCAAGTGGTGAGTTGCCGACAACTACAAATGACGGTTCAATCCCCATTCCCTGTTGGTTTTGGGAAGGTATTCGTCCCAAGGAATCAACATTGGTCTCATAGCGTTTATCAATGGACAGGATCTCCAAAGTTTTGGTCAGTGGCGAGTAGAAGTAGTGGATGTAAAGCGGTACTCCAATAACATATTCCTGCACGATAAATTCTCTTGCTTTAAAGTGTCTTATTTTGGCATCAAATTCTTTTTGGTTTTTGGCAAAAAAGTAACCGTGGCCACCGGAGGCTCCGTAAGATTTTACGATTACGGGTCTGTCTATTCTGTCTTGCTTTTTAAATCTTTTAGGGACAGGAACATTGGCATCCTGCATCCATTTGCGTTGCTTAATTCTATCCGATTCCCAGTCTAAAACTTTTTTGTTGCCAAAGTAGGCAACTTTCATTTTTTTGTTTTTTTCTACTCCCAAGTAGGCAACGAATGATCCGTGCGGGATGATAATTGCTTTTTCGCGAATTAGTTTTTCTTCGACTTTGGTAAAGTCGGTAAAAGAGGAAATTTCGTAAATTTTATCTATGAATTTAAAGCGATTGTATAGGGGAACCCGATTTTTAGTTGCAACGCAGATTGTTTTAAAACCTTCGTCACAAGCTCCTTTTAATATCTGAAGAGCGGAGTGAGAGCCCAAAGTCGCAATTTTGTAACCTTTTATGGCCTCCATTGACGGATTATATATGAATTGTGGCTAAAATGCAAAAAAAATTATGCAGTAACGGGGGTTTCTATCTTTCTATCAATTTCGCCATCTACCCATTTTAATAATTCAGCTACAGCGATTCCTCTCTCAAGGGGTTTTCTATCGTTCATAATTTTTTGGCCACTTGTTAATTGAAACTCAACACCCCGGTCAGTGTAAACCACCATTAAAGAATGGGGGTTGCTATGAATCAAAAAAGAATTCCATGGTATAAGCAATACATCGAGGTGCTGTACCTGTATAAAAGTCCCATCTTTTTCGAAAAGGGATATAGCTGGAAAATATTCGAATCCAAAATTTTGCAGACTAGTCGGGTCTATCTTGCCAATTTCGAGTTTAGTCTCTGATCCATATCTTCCATGAATCTGATGAAAGTCTGCCGTTCTGGCGACTGATCCCTCAACTTTTAGAGCAAGAGATGTTTGAAATTCCACTAGACATCCTCGTAAGGTGATCATACCAGCATCTTGATACAAGGAAGAAGTCTCAGCGAGAGTTCTTTTTGCTTCTTGTACACCCCTCTCGAGTCTGGCGAGTGCTTTACTATAATGTTCTGCTATAAATCCGGATTCTTGTTCTGCCATAACTGCAATTGTAAATAAAACTTAGCTATTAAATCAACAATTATATTAAATCTCTTCCAAAACTTCTCTTAAATCCCGGATTTTGTAATCGGCATTAATAGTTGTAAACTCCCTGCCGGAATGAACGTAGAGATATGTTTTACCCATCAAGACCTGGCCTTGGAATGCTGGTTATAGGTTGTTTTTAAATTAAGGTATTTTTGTCTCTGGGGTTCGGGAAATCTTTCGATGGCATAGCGCAGTATTGTGCGGGGCATAAGAGTTGAGTACTCGTCAAGAAAGTCGGTTAAGATTTTTTTGCCGCAGCGCTTGCCGACTTCTCTTAGCATCCAACCGACGGCTTTGTGAATTAAATCGTGATTATCGCCCATTAGAATTCCGGCTATTTTTAGAGTGTATTTGGCATCACCTTTTTTGATAAAGTGAAATGTTGCAAGAATGCCGATTCTTCTCTCCCATAGATTTTTTGACTTTGCCAGTTTAAATAATATGTCTTTTGGTTTATCCGTTAAGTACGCCCCGATTATTTTGTCGGCAGATAAATCTACCAGATCCCAGTTATTAATGTAGCTTGTATTTTTTAAATAAAATTTAAATATTTTGTCTTGCGTTTTTGAGTCACCTTTTTCGAATTGATCAACCAAAATTAAAAGCGTGCACAATCTTTCTTCGTGAATCGGGGATTTTATCAATGCTTCAAGTTCGCTAAGGCTTAGATCGTTGTACTTTTTTACAATGAGTCGGGTATTGGGAACTGTTACTCCGATAAACTGATCACTTTCTCCATATTGTCCAGGCCCGGTTTTGAAAAAGCGAGCCAAAATTTTCGCTTTTTGTGGATCTGATAACTTAATTAGAGCTTTTCTAATTTCTTCGACCGACTTAGCAGACTCGAGATGTATTTGCATATTTAAATCTTACCACTTGATTTTATTTTTTGAATAAGTTAGTCTTTCTTGAAAATGCCAGCTAAATCAACTAAAAAAAGACTACCAATTACTTCTATACTTTCCCGCGTAAGCTCGGCTACGAAGAGTTTGTCTGGTGAGAAAAATAAAGCGGATAAAAAACCCTTTCTAGTTAAACTGATTAAAATTCTAGCCGCAATTTATCTTGTAATTTGGATTTTGATTGGCATTTTCTTTTTGATATTTATTTATGGCAACTGGAAGCAGGGAGCATTCAAGGAACTTTTGGCAAAACCCCAACCTGTTCCCCAGCAGCAGACTCAAGCGCCGGTAGAAACAAATTTGCCGGGAGTTGGGATGGTTAATATAAATTGCGTGCAGAGTTCTTTGAGTACTGATGCAATCCAAAAATTAGTCCAGAGTGGTGATACTTCCAAATTGACAGATGATGAAAAAGCAAAACTTGAACCCTGTATTATCCAAAAAGAAGAAGCTGCGCCTTCTACTTCTCCATCACCGAGTAAGTAAAGTAAAATTATCTCAAGTCTAAGGTTTCAGCGGTGAACGTGATGTTTTTGGGTTTTACGATAACCTGACGAGGACCACGTTTAACGTAGCCCGCGACGAGTGACTGGAATTTATTTTTGCTAATAATTGCCTGGGTTTTGGCGACATCTTTGGGGCTGACAAAAATAGCATAGTCCTGGCCCATGTTGTAAGTCTGGTACATTTCGTAATCATTAATGTGCGCATGTTTTTGGATAAAATTGAAAACTTCTTGCGGCTCAAATATTTTTTCGATAACGTAGGTAAAGTTCTGACGGGCGCGCATTACTTTTCGCAGGCCATGACCAGTGATATTTGAAATGTAGTGGATGTTAATTCCCACGTCCAGTAAATCCTGGACCAATCTGGCGTAGATATTAATCCTAGTAAGAAGCGCCTCTCCGTAACTTTTACCGGATGCCAGTTTTGTCGCATAACCCCTTGGGAGTTTTTTGGAAATAGCACGGGCCAGTGAGATTCCATTGGCGTTAACACCATTGGATTTAATGAGTATAATTTTGTCGTCAATATCGAGCTTTTGGTCTGTTATAATGTGTTTTTCGGATTTGAGTACTCCTAAGGCTGATCCGCCTAAATCGATCGTTTGCGGCTCTATTATGCCCTTTAGGGTAGGTGTTTCCCCGCCTCCCCAGGAAGCACCTGAAATATCACATGCCATCTTCCATCCGGCAATGAAATCTGTCATTCTCTCTTTATTTTGTAACCAGCCGTTATCCTCTATTGCCCAATAAGCGTGGACAACCAAAGGTTTTGCGCCAACGGAAACCAGATCATTGATAATGGTGGCAACAGTGTCGTGGCCAATGATATCGTAGTAAGTTTTACCTTTCTTACGCATGGCATCGGTGATTAAATTTTTAGTTCCCAGCCCTTCGACAACCGTAGCAAAAAATTGATCGTCAACTTTAAATACGTAAGCGGATTCTCCGCGGCTTGATTCGATTTCCCGAAAATCCTTTCCCGGATTCTTGGAAGTTCGCTTCGCAGCAATTTGGGCGAGTTTTTTAATAGGGTCTTTTGTATCGTAGTTATCGCCAACCTGGGCGTAAGTAATCTTTTTTGTCATCTTTTGTTCTTTTTGTCATTCTGAGTGAAATCGAGTCTGACTCGATGAAACGAAGAATCTAGATAGAGAGATCCTTCACGGAGTTTACACTGAGTGTAAACGAAGTGTTCAGGATGACGGTTAAGTTTCAAGAACTTTGTGCAAATCGTATCATGTTTTCGAAAATCGTGGAACCATGAGGTTTTGTCCGTCGACTGGCGGATTTTGACAGTCTTCGCCAATTAGGATGCTGGGTTACATCTACAAATTTTTCAGGGTGAGGCATGAGGCCTAAAATTCTGCCGGATGGATCCGTTATCCCGGCAATAGCATTTAATGACCCGTTGGGATTTGCCGAATAGCTTTGTGTTTGTTTGCCATTTTCGTCGACGTACCTGAAGACCACCAAATTTTGATTTTCGATTTTGCGAATTGTGGAATCTGGAGCAAAAAATTTGCCCTCGCCGTGATTGACGGCAATATCCAGGATCTGGTCAGAACCGTTGAGAAACAGGCATCTGCTATCTTCAATTTTTATTTTGACCCAGCGACATTCAAAATGGCCGCTTTCATTTAGTGCGAGTGTTGCATCCATTTTGCCTAAATTGTTAAAAGGCAGAAGACCTGTGCGAACCAACGTCTGAAAACCATTGCAAATTCCGATAATTAAACACTTTTTGGCAATAAACTCGCTTAGTTCATCTTTAAGAAAACTGATTAGTTCAATTGCGAGTATTTTACCGGACGCTATGTCATCACCATACGAAAAACCGCCGGGAAGAGCAAGTATTTTATACGCATTTAGCCTTTTGCTTTTAGCCCTTAGTTCATTCATTTGGACAAATTCTGGTTTAGCCCCGAATTTTTCAAACGCGTAGTAGAGTTCTTCATCGCAATTGGTGCCGTCGGATCTCAAGATGCAAACTTTGGGTTTCATTAAAAACGTCATCCTGGAGTCGAGTCTAACTCGACGATAGGATCTCCTTATATAAGTCTTCAAAATTTGGATTCATTCTTTTGAATAGGTCTATTTTCTTTCTCCTTAACAAGTTTTTAATTGTCTTTTCTCTTTTTATCGCCGTATCTGGATCTTCATAAACTTCATAATAAACCAGCTTGTCGACATTGTATCTGTTTGTAAATCCAAGATGGACCTTGTGTTTGTGCTGGTATATTCTTTTGATAAGATCACTAGTTACGCCTGCATAGAGCACATTGTTGTATTTGTTTGTCATCATATAAACGTAATGATTTTTCATAGATTCTATTGCTTCGTTACGTTCATGTTAACTGAACGTAACTTCGCTCCAGAATGACACTAGCGTGTCAATGGAATATCTCCTTCATTGGTTTTTGCCAGGATTGTTTGAGTTTTTCAACTGATGCAGTGCAGATTGTTCTTTGACCGTGATTGATAATAATTGAATTCTTTTGAGTTGTCTGACCCAGGATTGTATGTTGGACGTTTGTAAAAAGTTTTTTAGCTACTTTTTCATTTTCAACTTCTGCCAAAAAAGTGCCGGCAGTTTCGTTGAAAAGGGCGAGGTCTGGTTGATTTGAGATTCTATCGCTTCGCTCCAGAATGACATTTAAATCAATTTCTGCACCAAAATCAGCTCCAAAACACATTTCAGCTAAAGTTGTTGCCAGCCCGCCTTCTGCGATATCGTGGCATGCAAGAATTTGGCCGGATTTAATGCCATTGTTTATTGATGTAAACACTTTTTCTAAATTCTTGATATCAATAATAGGAACTCTTCCAAGCGAATGTGTAATATCAAAATAAGCGGAGCCTCCAAGATTTTTGAGATCGGGCTTGCCAACTAAAACAATTGTTGAGCCAACCTTTTTAAAATCAGCGCTTGCGGTTTTGGTAACGTCTGGAATTTTCCCAAAAACGGAGACTATAATAACAGGGGGGATTTTTAACATTTTTCCATCGGGGTAACGATAGGTTGACGACAATGAGTCTTTGCCTGAGATAAACGGCATAGCAAGTGTATTGGCAAAATCGCAGAGTGCATCAACTGCTGTGTCCAGATCCACAAGCGATTCTTCGTCCGGAAACGGCCAGATGAAGTTATCGATTAATGCAGCATCTGAAATATGCCCGCCAATTGCTACGTAATTGGCTACAGCTTCTGTTGCTGCCCAAAGGCTACCTCGGTAAACGTCGATATTGTTTAAAGCTGGATTAAGACCGTGGGAGATAACCAATCCGTAAGGTTTGTTAAGAATAGGGCGCATGATAGCACCGTCATTTGGCGCATCAAGATCTATACCGGAGAACGGGTGAAGCGCACTTGTTCCCTGTACATTATGATCATACATTCTGACAATTGATTCTTTGGAAGCTACATTAGGATGAGCCATAACTTTGAGCCAGAAAGATCGTAAACCATTTTGTCGTTTGGGGATTTTGGTGATAATTTTGACTTTTTTAGATTTCCCGATCATTGTTCTTTGCGGCAGGCCTTCGTGCAAAAATTTCATAGGAAGATCGCAAACAATATTACTTTCATACGTAATCTTAAGATGCTTGGAACCATCAAGTTTGCCAATGACATGGACTGGCACATTGTAGATTTTGCAGAGTATTAAAACTTTGTCTTTATTTATGGGGTCAATTGCAAGTATCATGCGCTCCTGGGATTCTGAAACAAAAATTTCCCAGGGAGAAAGTCCTGTGTATTTCAGGGGAACTTTTTCTAAATAGACACGCACGCCCGTATTTTTAGCCATTTCCCCTATTGCCGATGAATATCCGCCGGCGCCGCAATCGGTAATGGCGCGAATTAAGTTTTGGTCGCGAAGGGTCAACACACAATCGATAATTCTTTTTTCCTCAATAGCGTTGCCAATTTGCACAGCTGATCCCAATACCGTCCCTGTTTGATGTGTCATCTCAGCAGAAGAAAATGTGGCGCCATGGATGCCGTCGCGGCCGGTAGCTCCACCAATAGTCAAAATTAAATCATCTACTTTTGGATTTCCCTTTTTCGCGAATTTTTTAGGCAAGATCCCAAATGATCCGACGGCTACAGTTGGTTTGGCACGAAAGTCTTTGTGGAAGTGAATTGATCCATTATTGGTTGGAATACCCACGCGGTTTCCGTAATCACGGACACCTGAGACAACCTTGCGCAGGAGATAGTCCGGGGGCAGGCAACCCGGAGGTAGTTGATTTTGGGGTAAAGTAGGTGGGGCAAAACAAAATATATCGGTTGAGGCGATAGGTTTTGCTCCCTGTCCCGTTCCCAGAATATCCCGAAAAACTCCGCCGGAACCGGTCATTGCACCACCATAAGGCTCTATTGCAGACGGCGAGTTGTGTGTTTCGACCTTACCATTTATTGCAAAGCCATCATAAAAATCAATTACACCGGAATTATCATCAAAAGCAGAAACAATAATTTTTTTATTGTTTTTAGCTGTTTTTTTGATGCGGGAGAATAATGGATCTTTAGTCTTTCCGTCAATAATAAGTTTTGCCTTAAAGGTTTTATGGACGCAGTGTTCGGACCAGGTTTGAGCCAAAACTTCTACCTCACAATCTGTCGGGTCACGCCCGATTTTTTTAAAATAGTTTTGAATAATTTTCATTTCTTCCAAATTTAGAAAAAGACTATTGCGAGAAAGATCTAGTAGTTTGTCATCTGAAAGTTTTCTGATTTGTATCGTCCGGACATTAGTGTTTTGGCCGGAAATTAAAAGCGTTTTGGGATTCTTCTTAATAACTACTTCGATTGTTTTGTTTACCATAAGTCTTTCGATTATTGTATTGAGCTGAGTTTTGCTGAGTTTGCCGTAAAACGCGTAAAGAGAAGAAGAATCGGCGGCTTTAATATTTATGCCAAGATCTTGGGCGCTTTTAAGAATAGATGCGACCTCCGGATTCATAACTGCCGGCTTGTAAGCAACCTCGACTAGTTGATTTGCGTCTTTGAAAAGTTGGCCGTCAAAGGTTGCCGTTTGGTCAATATTTTCAAAAAGTGCGGTTTGGGCAAATTTTCTGGCTTTGTCTTTATCCATACCTTGCAGGCGATAAACTTTGGCAGTGCGAATTTTAGCAATTGAGGAGATTTTTAACGTTCTTTTAATTTCGGCAAGTAAATCCTGACCTTTAGGGTCCGTATCATTTTTGGAGGCAACTCTTATTGTGTAGATCATTGTTGAGCGAATTAATCCCGTAATCTGAAAGACTCTGAGCAGCAAGCTGTGAAGCGAACTTTGCAGACCATTCTAATGATTTATTCTTAAGTAGTCCATACAGAAAACCAGCTGCATACGTATCTCCCGCTCCTGTTGTGTCTAGGATTTTTTTTACAACTGATGCTTTCACCCGAAAATTTTTATTCTTTGTTAAAATCTGTGATCCTTTTTCTGAGAGAGTAAGTACGATGATTTGCGGACCCAGCTTTAATAATTTTTTAATTGCTATTTTTGGATCACCCCCTATTAAAATCTTCAGTTCTCTCCTATTAATAAATAGAATATAAGTTCTCTTCAAGATTGGAGCAAGTTTTCTTAGCCCTAAGGATGCGTAAAAAAATCCGGGGGAGAAACTTATTTTAGGACCTTCGATTTTAGAAACTAATTTAACAGTTTTATTTATACCCTCTTGTCTATCTGTAATAAGTGGACTAATGTGAATAAAAGTCGCGGAGTTTAAATAATTAAGATCTATGTTATTAAAAAATTCGTTTTCGTGAATGTTAACTGTAGATAAAAATGTTCTCTCGCGACCACTTTTGGTCAGTAGACAAAAACAATTTGAAGTTTTTCCGCGTCTTACTACTTTGGTCGTGTCTACGTCTTTAAGTAGATTTAATAAATAGCCGCCTTGTCTATCTTTACCAACTGTTCCTAAAAAAGCAGTTTTAATTTTAAGTTTAGATAATACTGCGAGAGTATTGATGGTAATTCCTCCTGGAGATTTGGCAATTAATCTCAACCTTGATGTGATATCTTTCAGGCTTAATTTTATATCTGAAAGTAATAAATCGTCTTCTGGTTTTACATTAATTTTTTCTAAAAAGGAGATATCTGTTTGAAGAAAATAATCAACTGCAGGCGTTCCTATTCCAACAACATGCGACATCAGTAAATTACGTTTTTGGCTCTTATCATACTCTTCATTTTTTTGTGCTCACTAAGAAGTTCTGGAGGTATATCTTCTCCGCCTTTGTGAATTATGGTATTTGGTGGTGCATAAAATTGTGCATGTCTAATTACTTGTTCTATGCTTATATCTCCTGAGTAAGTATCAATTATTTCTAAAATTGGCATCAAGTTCATCATATTATCTGTCACAACCCCAATTTTTGCTGCTCGTGCAGCATCAGCTCCATTGACACCAATAGAGAATGGCGCTTTTTGTAACATCAACATATCATTTAAACCGTCGCCAATAGTTACAAATGCACCAGGGGTGGATCTGTACTTTTTACTAACAAGTTGGGCTACAGCAACTTTTGCCCGGTCGCCCAAAATTCTATGTCCCTCTATAACCTGACCTGACAGCATTATTTCTCTTTGTATTTTGCGACGGTTAAGTTCATAAGTGATTCCTAATTGAAAATTGTGAAATGTTTCTATTCTTTCTATTAGCATTCTTTCTCCTTCGTCACTTAATCGTCTTTCTACTTCATCTTGAACCGTCATGATGTCGGAGTTATCATCGATAATTTTAAAACAATCATTTAAATAAGCTTTGACAATTTCTATTTCTGTATTAAAAAGTCCTGCTTCATTAAGTCTTTCTTTTAGATTGTTGAGTGGAAAAGGACTCCCTATAAGTAATCTAGGGTCCATTAAGTGAGTTTGTGCGAGGAGTTTTCTGTAAGGTTCTTGGGGAGCGGTTGTGATTCCGACAACTAGTGCGCCGCTTAACTGTAGTTTATGTACTAGTTCTTGGGATCCCGGTGTTTGTTTGGATGCCAGTGTCATTTGCTCCAAATAGTACTCATCAACTGAGCAGGCTAAGAGTATAGGCATTGTGAATAGTGTGTCTTCACCTTCCTGCGATATGGAAGAAATGGCACTATTGAGGCCTGGTCTTTTTCTGTTTTCTAATGTTACTCTATTGAACCACTTCCAAGTTATTTCGTAAATTAAATCGCCGTATGTGGGGAATGCTTCAGTAGCGTTTGCGCTTGGTTTTACCTTTTCAGACATTGCTTCAGCTATAAAATCACCTGTAAAAAGGGGTCCTTCTACGTCTGTGCATATAACCAAACGTGTTTTTTCTTGCTCGGGAAAAGTAGTAAGCTCCGCCAAGCTTCTTGTAGGTGTTGGAGATAATCTTTCTGCTCCCATAACCATAACTCACGCAGATAAACGATTAAGATCGCGGTAACCTATGTCTTTACGATAATGTATTAGACCGCGACCAATTCTAACTTTAGAAAATGCATTATAGGCTTTTTTGCGAGCTATTGCAACAGTATTACCTTCACCTAAAACGTAGAATAGCCTTCCCCCTGCTGCTAAATACTTCTTGTCCTGTTTTTTTACAGCGGCGCCGAAAATTTTTACCCCAGATTTTAGTATTTTATCAAGTCCGATGATTTTTTTACCGACAACTTTACTGTAGTCGCTTGGATATCCTTTGGATGCAGCTGTTACGACCACACGATATTTATTATCTTTTTCAATCTTAGGAATTTTACCGTTCAATGACTGTTCGACTAATTGAAGATAGTCGTTTTTAATTGAAGGCAAAATCACCTGAGCTTCGGGGTCTCCCCAGCGCGCATTGAACTCAATTACCCAGACTTTATTATCCTTGTCGATAATTCCCCCTAAATATAAGACACCTGAGTACGGTCTTTTGAGTTTATAAAGACCGTCAACTGTTTTTTTAAAAATTAATTTTACCTGAGATTCAATCTGCTTGGTTACTGCCATTGGCGGAGACGAGCAGCCCATTCCCCCGGTGTTTGGACCAAGATCACCATCAAAAGCTCTTTTATGATCCTGGGCATAGCCGATTATTTCAAAATTTCTACCAGAAACAACAGCAAACGCAGAAAATTCTTCTCCTGTTAAGCACTTTTCAATAAGGTAGGTTTTACCTGCATTGCCAAAGTTTTCCATCGATTTGATAGCACTTATTGCATCTTTTTGATTTTGCGCAAAAAGCGCCCCTTTGCCGGCAGCCAAGCCAGAGGCTTTAACCCACCAGCTTGAATCCTTTTGTTTTTTTATAAAATCAATTCCTTTTTTTTGTGATCTGTAAATCTTAAAAACAGGATGGGGAATTTTGAATTTGTTCATGAATTTCCTTGCCCAGGCTTTATCCCATTCAATTTGACCTGCCGCTTTTGTGGAACCAAAAACTCTAAATCCTTTTTTTTGAAGTGCATCGGTTAAACCGACTGCCACTGCATCATCGTGAGCGATATCAACAAGATCGACTTGTTTTTCTGTGCAAATTTTAATGATCTTTTTGATATCCGTTGTTTTTACTTTAGGGAAAATTTTAACAGGTTTTTTGACCAGCATTGGAATTAGTTCGTTTCCCGGAATTGCCAAAATTCTGCTTACATTATGGCTTTGAGCATATCTGTCAACAAGCGCTGCGCCTCGCCCGCCGCCATCGACAACAAGGACTGTTTTTAAGTTCGTAGTTCGTAGATCACGATTCATAGCAAGTACTTGTTTACGACTTCGTTGATCGCCTCAACTAAAATTTTGTCCTCTATGGGTAGAAGTTTTTCGCGAAGTTCGTTAACAGTTTTGGCCCCGCTAACTTTTATGAATTCTCTTTTAATAACTTTCCCCGAATCATATTTTTCAGCTACGAAGTGCACTGTTGGGCCAAAGTAAGTAAGTTTCCTATCGAGAACTTCTTGAAGCACTTCCTTTTGCTCGCCTCTTATGATTGGCGAAAACGTTTTATCCGGCAAGGGAATTTTGTTGCCTTCATTTTCCACAGGAAGTAGGGCGGGATGTAAATTAATAGATGCAAAACCATTACCAAAATTTGATTTAAAATAATTTAGAAACTTTTTATCGACTACAAGATCCCACCCAGCAAAAACTAGAAGTTCTGGAGAGTATTGTTTTTGTGAAATAAACCACCCAAGAAATTTCATGTAAGCTGATTTAGCGTCTTTCTTAAATCTCTTTCTAAAATCCGGCAGGTTAAAATAAACTGCAGGAATGTTATTCTGAAGTGCAAGATTAATCCCAGAAGATTCTTTTTTATGGCTGATAACAAATGCAATATAAAATTTACTTTTGGGGTTTTTGGCAACTTGAAGAATTGCTTGAAGTTTAGATCCGTCTCCAATCAGAACTGCGATTGGGATTTTGGATGCTTTGGCCACCGGGATCTTAACTTTTATGTTGAGCAACTTTCCCTGGAATATCATCAGGGACTCTATTTGCTATTTGGTCTAGAGAGAGAAAGGTATTTCCGAAGGTAAAAGACCGCGGATTATGCACCATGACTGGCGGACTTTCTGGTCTTGAGCCATTATTTGATGGTTTCTTGTTATTCGCAAAAGTTGGACTTTCAACCATGTTTGCGACAGAATTGATGTTAAATATACCCTATCTTAGTAGAAATGTCAATCCTATAGGTTGGTTATTTCTCGTCTTTGAGGTAGAGGCCTAAAATTCCCAGAACGCCGGCAACTAAGAAAAGCTGGGTGGGAGCAAGAGATGTTATGTCATTTTGGGTTGCTGCCTGATAAGCCGCAACAACGATAATAAGGACAGTAACTGTTATTAAAAGTTGGGATAATGGATTGGATTTTGACGATTTGATAAATGATTTTTTAGCCATGCAATATTATAATTGCACTTTTTATCTGAAGAGTCAATGATTCTAAACCTTCGGGAAGAGAGTAAGCCAGATTCTGTTTCATCGAGTTAGACTCGATTTATTGACCATCTATCTTCAAATGACGATATGTCACTCGATCCGCCTTTTTGGGCGCGATGCCCCTACTTAGAGCCTTCCGAAAGCGTGGTTAAATGGCTCCATTCTGGGTTGCAGCAGGGAGGATTGCCCGTTTCACACCGACTCGTCTCTGTTGCTCTCCCTAAAAGGTTAATTCCTTCAGGGTCCTAAAAACCAAATGTCGGTAAAGTTTTTAGGAACTAGCGGTTACCCGTCCCCGTTTACGCGGGGCTCCTTGCTTTCTGCTGTCTGGACTTTCCTCCCCGCACCGCGGGGCGGTCAGTCTTCTTCCCGAAAGTAAGAGTATATTGTACCAGAATTTTGCGGATTTTTCAAAAAAGCCAAGAGTTTAAAGGTTACTCCTCAATTAGCCCATCTTCTATTTCTTCTTCTTCCTTTATAAACTCTTCAATTACAATTTTGATAACGACAATAACGGGTACTGCCAAAAAGGCACCACCGATTCCGGCAATTTTGGCCCCAATTAATAAAGCGACTATGACTGCAGGGGGTTGTAAACCTATGGCCCGGGACATAATTACGGGTACAAAAATATGGTTTTCGAGCTGTTGGACAATAACAAATAAGGCAGCAACAGATAGAGCAACTATTGGCGAAAGGCTAAGTCCTACTAAAATGGCTGGAATCGATGCAATGATCGGACCGACTACAGGAACAATTTCTAATATGGCTGCGATCAATGAAAGTGGCAGGGCGTAGGGAATACCAAGAATCAGTAATCCGATATAAGACATTACACCAACGATAATAGATAAAGTAAGCTGACCTCTAACCCATTTGCCTAGACCATTTTCGACTTTGGTAATTACATTTATAACCTGTTTTTCTTGTTTACCCGAAAAAGGTGAAGCCACGAACCTTAAAAATTTTTTCCATTCTAATAATAGATAAAATGTGATTACAAAAAGGGTGATTATTAAAATAATACTTGAGAAGATAGTTTTTGAAATTTCCACTAAATTACCCGCAACCTGCTGAAACTGCCTGGCAATTATTTGAGAAAGATCCGCCGCCGGAATCTTGTAGAAGATAAAAAAATCATTGACTGAGGAAATAATTTGGGGAAGTTTTGAAAGGAAAGCCGATGATTGAGAAATAAGTGGTGGAACAATAGTTCCAATTACAAAGCCAAAAAGCGCTATTATGGCAATATAGACCAGAAGTATAGCCAGTACTCTGGGAACTCTTTTTGAGTTTATCCATTCAACCGGCTTAAGGAGTGCAGACAAGAGAATTAGTGAAATAAACACCAAAATAATGATTTCTTTAATTTGAATTAGTAGCCAGAGGAAAGCCAAAAATGATACAGCAAAAATAATTGTTTTGTAAGAGATTTCAACCCGTATAACCTGTTTTTCTTGCGCCATCTTTCTGAGTATATCAGCAGGTCGCCTTCCAATTCAATTGGAAGGGCGCTCCTCTGATATATCAGGAAGCCCCTTCAAGCGGAAGCTTGAAGTGAATGGCTGATATACCAAGACTGCACCTTTTTTTCTAACTTGCTTTGCCAAGTGCTTGCAGAAATGTCAAAGATTTGGATATCAGAATTTGCAAATTGTCTAAAAAAAGTTTTTTGACGTCTGATGAAATCATGAATATCCCCTCTTAGCCTTTGTATAGCTTGATCTTTTGTGATTTGTTTTGTTAAAAATCTGGTTATCCAACGGTATTCCAAACCTAAACTTTCAAGCCACATCTTGCTGACCCCTCTTCTTATTAAAGACTCGACTTCTTCAACTAAACCATTATCCATCCTTTTTTTGAGCCATCCATCGGCTTTTGTAAAGAGATAGTTATTGGGTGCTGTCAGACCAATAAGCAAGTATTTTGTATCTGGTATTTTGTATTTAGTGCGTACCTGATACCTGATACCTGATACCTGATACTTTTTGTGCATTGCGATTTCGATAGCGCGGACTAAACGTCTTGGATTTTGTCGATCGGATTCGTTCATCACCTCGGCTCGATTTGGATTAATTTTGGCAAGTTTTTGAAAAAGAGTTTCTTTCGATAATTTCTCAAGTCTACTTCTAAGGTCTGGGTCTGGAGCAATTCCAAATGAGTTTAACCCTTGAAGTAATGCTTTTATATAAAATCCTGTCCCTCCGACTATAATCGGTAATTTTTTTAGTTCAATAGTTTGAACTATTGAATTGTTGGCAAATTTGACAAAATCGGCGGCTGTAAATTGTTTACCAGGATCGATTAGGTCAAAACCATTGATTCTTATGCCGTCAACAAGCCAGTATCTTTCGTGTTTTTCAACTTTTGATGAGAGCCCAACCTTACCTGTACCAATGTCAAGACCGGTGTAGACCTGGCGAGAGTCGGCAGATATTAGTTCACCATGAAACTTACCTGCAAGTTGAAGGGCCAAATCAGTTTTGCCCGTTGCCGTCGGACCATACAGAACTAACATCATAAATTTGCCAGCCATTTCCTAAATGAATCGTTGGGAATCTAGAAAGATATGACTCGTTTATAGAAAGTTGTTCTCTTTCAGGTGGACCAACAGTTACATAATTTATTTGATATTGTGAGACCAATTGGTCAGCATGCTTTGAACCTTCATATATTTGCCCCACATCATAGGCTCTTTGATTGTAGGCAAGGTCGTGACTCCAAACCCAGCCATAAAACCCGATTACGGTAGATCTTCCTGAAAGTGCGGAAATAGGATGGTTGTGAATTGGAGCTGTTATAAAAACAGCATCTTTTTTTGTTAACTTTTTTACAGATTCCGCAACTTGTAAATCTTCATTTGAAAAAATCTTGTAAAAGGTTGACGGTGTAAATGTTCTGAAAATATCAAGTAAAGCTGAAAACGTCAGAATGAAGATGATGGCCACTCCGGCAATTTTTTGATAAATTCCTTCAGTTAAAAATTTGTCGTATAGAAAATAAGCTACAGAAATTGTTGAGACAAAATACCAGTAGATTAAAAGTTTACTATTATCAAAATTCCACGGTTGAAAGGTAAAGATATTGCAAAGGATAAAAACTATTAAAAATGGGAGATAAAGTAAAAAGAGAATCCGTTTTTTTAAATACAACCAGATTAGAGAGACAATAAGAATAGGGCCGAATAAGCCAAGATTTTTAAACCAGAACCAAATAATATTTTCCTGACTGGTCCAGCCGGGTGCAAATTTGATATTTCCTAGTAAATTATTTTGAGAAGATATTGAAGATAGAATCGGAAGAGAAATTATGGTCGTTAAAGCTGCAAAGAATAACCAATTTTTTAAGGTTTGGTTTTTGTTTTTTGATAAATAGACGCTTACGGGGAAATAAAATGCGCTTACAATAAAAATTAGCAGTAAGCTGTGAGCTTGCACAATAGGCAGGACACCGCTAAGACAGCCTGCTAAAATAAAAAACAAAGTTTTCGACTTTTTTTGTCCAATATATAAAAGGCTTAAAATGGTTAATGTAATAGGAAAAGCAAAAAGGAAAGCTCTTTGAGGCAGGAAATAGGCAAGATAAGAATTAATCCACCAGTATCCTAAACTTTTTAAATCAGTATATTCTCTGGGAAGAGAGATTAAAAAATCAAAAAGCGGTTTTTGGGAGTTTGCCATATCTTGGAAGAAGTAAATGAAACCGAAACCACCATTGAAAAAGAAAAGTAGAAGGGACAGAAAAACTATTTTCTCACTTTTGATAAAATTTAAAATGAATTTTTTGGCAATGTAGATTGTTACAATTCCTACAATAAAGGTAATTAAAAATAAGGCAAAATCAATTCCGGTAATTCTGGCAATTTGTGCAGTTAGCCAGTCGGCGAAAATCGGATAATTAGGCTTGGCACCTGCATAAATTGGGCTTGAGACTAAAACCTTGCCGGTTTCCAAGAATTTGTTAATAAATCCCAGATGAAAAACCAGATCTCCATATAGATTGACTTGCCCGACGTACCAACCATCTGCTCTGATTGTTAGCATTTGAACCGCAAAATGCCAAAACAAAAAGCCAAAAAAGCCAAAAGTTAACAGCGCGTATTGATTGATTTTAATTATTTGTTTCACTGGATTGATTGGAGATGATACTTAAATCATAATATATTGATAATTAATTGTGTTTAAAAATTTTCCGGTTATTTTCATAATAGCATTGACAGTTTTCTCTTTGTTTTTGCGTGCCTTGAGAATAACAGAACCAAACCGCTATTACTTTGATGAAGTTTATCACGCTGTGACCGCTAAGGCCTACGCGGATAACAATCCGGCTGCTTATGATCCTTTTGCACAAGCACCAAAAGAAGGCACAGCTTACGACTGGCTACATCCGCCATTGGCAAAACTAATGCAAGCGGCATCTATTAAAATTTTGGGGGATAGATCAATCGGTTGGCGTTTGCCGAGCCTTGTTTTTGGCACAGCTATTATTCCTCTAACTTTCGCGTTGGCTTTTTTACTCTTTGGACCAGTCGTAGCTATTTTTAGCTCAACAATAGTTGCATTTGAAAATATGACATTTGTTATGAGCCGAATTACGATGAATGACGTTTTTATTACTGCATTTTCGCTGAGCGCTTTTGTATTTGCCGTTTTGTATTTTAAGAGAAAGAAATTTTTATATTTAATAACCACAAGTATTTTCTTGGGTTTCGCCGCCTCAAGCAAATGGACAGGGTTTTATACGGTCGCAGCAATTTTTGGATTTTTGTTACTCAAAGATATAAAAAATAGAAGATTTGATTTTAAGATATTAGCCCTTATTATTGTTCCAATAATGATTTATATCGGTTCATACGGTCAATTTTGGATTCAGGGTCATACAATTTCCGACTTTGTCAATCTTCATAAACAGATCTGGTGGTATCAAAACAGACATGATTTGGAGCATTCTTACGGAACAACTCCTCTCTTTTGTGTTCCTCGTGGTTTAAATAGTGAGAGAACTTGGTGCCCATGGATCTTGGACACGCGAGGTGTTTATTTTTCTTACGAGCAGTATGCCACGCCCGCTTCGCCTGAGCGAAGCGATGGCGGGCGGGGGGAGAAAGCAGGCTATATTTACGCACTGGGGAATCCTTTGATATTTTGGACTGGAATTATTGCGGTTTCTTATGTCCTTGGGAAATTTTTGGAGGAGAGAAAAAAAGAGTACGCTCTGATTTTAGTCGGCTACTTTATCTTTTGGCTACCATGGATTTTTACTCCAAGGCTTATGTTTCTTTATCATTACCTGCCTGCACTTCCCTTTCTTTCAATTGCACTTGGAATAAGTCTGGCCACGATGTACAAAACAAAATTTAGGATTTTGGCATTTGTTTTGCTTTTAGTCTTCGTAGCTACTTTTTTTTACTTTTATCCAATTTCCTCAGGCTTGCCGATAAACCCTTCTGCAATTGACAAATATATGTGGCTCTCAACATGGCGATGATCTAGTGGACTGCAGTGCGAGGAGACCCTTTGTGGTTGATGAGCTTGTCCAGAATATGGAATCGGCGTTCTTTTTCGCTGTGAGAAATGTCGTTGGGAAAAGCTTTGGCAGCGGCGGTTGCCGGACGTTGTGAGTATTTGGCAACGTAGGCGTAGGCAAAATCTGCCTTTTGCGCCAGCTTTACGGTATTTTCGAACTGTTTCTTTGTTTCCCCGGGAAAGCCTACTATAATGTCGGTTGAAATTTGTGCTTCGGGAATTTTGGTGCGGATTCTTTTGACAAGGTCAAGATACTCTTTTTGAGTATACCAACGATTCATTCGCTTTAAAACTTCGTCATCACCTGCTTGGACTGCTAAGTGTAAGTTGCGGTCGATTTTGTGGTTATTGGCAATAACATCGATCAGTTTGTTGGACAAATCCCAAGGGTTTGATGAGATAAACTTTACAGTTTTGATATTTGTAATTTTGCAAACTTCTTCCAAAAGATAAGGGAAAAGTGTAGGGATTCTGAAACGTCCTAAGTGTTTGACCATAACAGGTCTAACTATTCGACCTGTCGGAAGTTTGTAACCATTTGAGTTTTTAACCAGATCAGCTCCATACGAATTGACGTTTTGCCCAAGTAGTGTGACTTCTCTGCAGCCTTTTTTGACCAAATCTTTAATTTCGTCGATGATATCTGCAAAAGGACGGGATACTTCGCGGCCTCTCGTAAATGGTACAACACAAAAAGTACAGAAATTATTGCAGCCGTTTGAGATCGGCACCCAGGCTTTTGAGACGTCGTTTCTCAGTGCAGGATAGTCAAAGCCTACTTCCTCAAGAGGCAGGAATTCATCAACTTCCGGCATTCTGTGCCTTAGATCTTTTAAGTACTTACCCGACTCATCGCGCGTTGCCATTCCAACCATACAACCGGTAATAACAATTTTTGGTTTTGATTTTCTTAGCTGCCGGCTAGTAGAAACTATATTGTTAACCAGTCCCGTAACCCGATCCTCTGCAGATTGTCGAATCATGCAGGTATTTATTACAACTTCGGTGGCAGATTTTAATGATTTAGAAGTTTTGTATCCCCGTGCTAAATAATAACTTGCGATACGCTGGCTGTCGGCAACATTTTGCTGACAACCAAAAGTTTTGATGAAGAAAGTTTGCGGCATTGATCGTTAAGATTTTAACACAACTTTTGATGTGGCTAAAAGATTTTGGGCAGAAAAATGATGAAGCCGATGATAATCGCGCCTATTGAAAAAATAAGGACGCCGCCTGCGGCGCAATGTTTGGCCAGTTTTGCACCGGGGTGATGTTCCGGGTGCAGCACATCACAAGCTTCTTCTATTCCAGTATTTATTGCCTCAGCTGAAAGTACTGCAGACAAAATTAGTATCAGTATTAACCATTCAAAAGAATTTATTTTGTATACAAACCCCAAGATGATTACGATGATTGCTGCAATTGTTTCTATTTTAAAATGTGAGCCTTTTGTGAAACTGTAGATTATACCTTCTTGCGCCCAGATAAAACTTTTGTACTGATGAACCAAATAACTGTCCCGCTTTTGCATAAGTTTATCTTAACACAAGAAGACAGGTTTGACCGAGTCTGATTCGGTTTGACTTCCAGCTTCAAATCGGTTATATTTCAGGCTGAAAGGAAAAAAATGCCAGAGCAAGGTAGACAAGAAAGGCTGACTGGAGAAACAGTCGAAGAGAGAGACAGTTCTCAATTAAAGATCGTTCGATCAAACCTTGCGGAACACGTAAGGGTTCGTTACGGATTGCCATTAAATGACATAGTTATAGATGGAGATGTAACCGAGCCCAAAAAACTTACTTCAACCGCAGAAGTAGCTCAATCATTAGAAACGCCAGAAACTAGGGTGGTTGACATAAACTCAAGATTAAGACACATAGAATCACAGACTGCTCTTGATATCTTGCGAGAACGTAATAGAAAGAAAGCTGCTTAAGATTTACTTCCCTATTGTATACGTAAAGGAGACCCTTCGAGTCATTTTATTCACTCAGGATGAAATTGGGGTTAGTGAATCCAATTTCATTTAAAAAGGCGTTTGAGGGTTTTGCCTGCGGTAAAACCGGGGAGTTTATGACCGGCGATAGTTAATGAATTCCCTGTTTGAGGATTGCGGCCGGCTCGGCTTGCCCTTTTTCTGACCTTAAAAGTACCAAAGCCGGTAATAACTACTTTATCGCCTTTAACCATAGCTTCGCGGATATTGCCAAAAACCGCATTGACTGCAGATTCTGCTGTCCGTTTTGTTAAGCCTACTTTTTTAGAAACTCGTTCAACCAGTTCTTTTTTAGTCATATATTTGTGAGGCAAAGTATAACCTAAATACAATTGCGGGTCAATACAACGTGCAAAATTATTTGGCGATGTCGACTGCCCTGATTTCGCGAATAACAGTCACCGTTATTTGCCCCGGGTAAGTTAGTTCGTCTTCGAGTTTTTGTTTAATATCGTGGGAAAGTTTGACTATTCCTGCGTCGTCAACGATATCCGGCTTAACAATTACTCTGATTTCGCGACCTGCCTGAATTGCATAGGCCTTTTCTACACCGCTAAAAGATGCGGCGATATTTTCGATATCCGTTAATCTTTTAACATAATCTTCAACTGCTTCATGTCTTGCGCCTGGTCTTGCGCCGGAAACTGAATCAGCGATATGAACAACAATCGATTCAATAGTGGAAAAAGGTTCGTCTTCGTGATGCTGGGCAATACAATCAATAATAGATTTTGGCAAGCCCCATTTTTTGGCAAGTTCAACGCCAAGCTGAACGTGAGTTCCTTCCTTATCAATTTGAGTTTTACCGATGTCATGGAAGAGGCCGCCTGTTTTTGCGATAGTTGTATCTGCTCCAAGCTCTGCGGCAATTTTTCCGGCAATTTTAGAGGTTTCTATTGAGGCAGCCAGCTGATTTTGGCCGTAGGAGTAACGAAATTTGAGACGACCCAATGTATCAAGAGCTTCCTGGGGCAAATTATAAAGGCCAACTTCGCTAGCAGCAGCCCTGCCTGCTTCCGACATGTCGGCGGCAACTTCTGCTTCGGCCTTTTTAACAAGCTGTTCGATCCGTGTTGGCTGAATTCTGGCATCTTTTACAAGTTCATCAAGAGCACGTTTGGCAATTTCACGCCTTATCGGGTCGAAAGAAGAAAGCCTGACTTCACCTGCAACATCGCTATCAAGTTCTACATCTACACCTGTTGCAAGTTCAAATGAGCGAATATTGCGACCCTCTTTACCAATTATGCGTCCTTTGAGATCGTCTGATTCCAGCTTAACTGTACTAATCGTATATTCGGCAACCCACTCAGTTGCGCCGGCAATCATTGCATTTACCAAAATTTCTTTCGCCTTTTCTTTAGCCTGAGACCTTATTTTTTCTTCCGCTTCCTTTATTTTTTTGGCGATTTCGCTTTTCAGGCTCTCCTCTAAATTAGCCAAAATAAGTTTATTGGCTTCACCAGCCGTTAGTGAGGAAACTTTAGAAAGCTTTTCAACCAGATCGCTTCTTATTTTAGAAATTTCCTGATCCCTTTTAGTAAGAGCCTCGCGAGTGGAGTTGAGTTCTTTTTCGAGTCTTTCTATCTGGGAAAGTTTTGAATCCAGATTTTCTTCTTTTTGGACAACAATCTTTTCAATTTCAATAACTTCCTGTCGAATTTTACGGGATTCGTCTTCGGCCGCTTTTTTGATACGAAAAGCCTCTTCGCGGGCATCCTGAATTATTTCCCGGTTATCTTGTGCCCGGGGATGCGCCTGGCGGTTTGCGCCAACGGAAACCACCACCTTTGCCCGATTGCCGCGATTTTTTCTATCGTCAAAAATAGCCATATGATTTATGTAGAGAATCAGCCAGTGGAAAAGGACCGCAATCTATGCGGCTGGTGAGTACTTAAAATTTGGGAGCGAAATTACAATTTTCTTTCATTGAATTTACAAAAATAATCTCCCTTTAACCGTTGACTATTTCCCAACTTACGATTTTAACCCTTTTTTTCATAAAAGGCAATGGCTTCTTTAATTGTGTCCCAGTCGAAACCACGCGCAACAAGGTAAGTGTAAATCTTCTGTTTGCTTTTATCGTCTGGCAGTTTTTGCCAAGCTTTAATCTTTTTTTCCAAAGCCTTTATAGCCAGCGTTTTGGGATTTGTGCCCGATGAGAGAACATTTTCGATTGTTTCACGATCTATGCCTTTTTGCAGAAGCTCTGTTTTAATAAGCCTTGGGCCTTTGGCCTGTCTAGTGCGTGCGCTATGCCACCACTTGGCAAACTCCAAATCATTGAGAAAGCCTAGTCGCCTGAGTTTTTGGACAATTTGGACAATTAATAGACTCTCTCGTGCGTCTCTGAATTTAATATTTTGGCTTCTGGCGATTTTTTGCGCCAGGTAATCTTTAATTTCCTTTTCGCTTCTGGGTCGCAAGGTGAGAATTTTTAGAGAAGAATCAAATAGTTTTGCGAAGTCTTCACCCTTAAGGATTTTTTTAATTTGCTCATCGTCTAACTTATTGCCGACTTTAAGACTTTGTGAAACCAGAGTAGTCAGACTTACTCCGAAGGCAAATTTTTCGTCCAAAAAAATATTATAGCGGTCTTTTCTTTTTTGGGGAGAGATTTTTGTAATCTGGGGCACTTAGGCAGCTGCTATTTCTTCCAGGATTTCATCGTCTTCAGATTCATTATTGCTTACTTTTTTGGAAGTAGGCATTCCTTTTTTAACTTTGGCCCAGATTTCTTTTTCCAGGGTCTGGAAATCTTTTTTGTGCTCGGCAAAGTATGCTTTGGCGCTTTCTCTTCCCTGGCCTATTAATTTTGCTCCCCAGCGGAAAAAGGCGCCGCTTTTTGTAACCAGACCGAGTTCCAAAGCAACATCGAGCAGGCCGCCTTCTTTGGAGATGCCTTCCTCGCCCATAATATCAAACTCGGCAATTCTAAAAGGCGGGGCAACTTTGTTTTTGACAACTTTTACGCGGTGCCTTGAGCCGATTACTTTGTCCCCTTCTTTTATGTTTTCGATTTTGCGGATATCAAGACGAATTGAGCAATAAAATTTTAGCGCTCTACCACCGGGGGTTGTTTCCGGATTGCCAAACATGACACCGATTTTTTCGCGTAATTGATTAGTAAAGATTACGACAGTTTTGGATTTTGAAATTACACCCGTTAATTTTCGAAGAGCTTGTGACATAAGTCTTGCCTGTACACCCATCATGGAATCGCCCATTTCACCTTCGATTTCGGCGCGAGGCACCAAAGCAGCTACTGAGTCGACAACGATTACATCAACCGCGCCCGAACGAATTAGGGTTTCGGTAATTTCCAGTGCCTGTTCACCGGTATCGGGTTGGGAAATTAAAAGGTCATCAAGATTGACGCCTACTTTTTGGGCCCAGACAGGGTCAAGGGCATGCTCGGCGTCAATTAGAGCTGCGGTGCCACCACTTTTTTGAGCTTGGGCAATCGCCGAAAGGGTAACGGTGGTTTTACCGGATGCTTCGGGGCCAAAGATTTCAACGATTCGGCCGCGGGGAAGGCCGCCAACGCCAAGGGCAAGATCAATAGGAATACAACCGGTCGGGATAACGTCAACCGAAAACTTGCCGACTTGCTCCCCCATTTTCATGATGGAACCTTTACCGTAGGCTTTTTCGATTTGGGAAATGGCAGTTAAAATTGCTTGCTTTTTGGCGTCTTGAGACATTTGAAATTGGGGACAGTTTTAGGCAGAGATAGTTTTACAATAGATTTGAAAAAAAAACAAGAGTGGAAATTAGTCGGCCTTGTTGGACGATTTGAGGAACCTTTGGCTTCAGTTAAACTCTTTTGATTTCAGATCAGCTAATTAAATAAGATTTATCAACCAAGTTTAATCTAGTAAAGTTACTTTTCGGCGTAGAAAACTGCATAACCACCAAGTCCTAATTTAACTGCTTTATATTGAGCAATACCAGCTTTATTGGTTAAAACCACTACATTTTTCATAAGACCAAGCTTATTAAGAACCTTAGCAATTGGTAAGAAGAGACTACACAATCGATATATACGATGAGAAGAATGCATCACTGCAGGCGTCTTATCCCAATATTTAATTTTTTTAAAGCCAGATGATTCCATATTGGCTTCAAAGTTATCAATGGTATTTTTGTAGAAATTTTCTCTTGGTATCGCAAAACCATCAGTAAAATCGTCAACGATTTTTCTTTCCTTTTCGTTTCTCGGCTCCCTTAATAGAAAACCGTCACCGACAATAACTCGTCCACCTTTTTTCAAAATTCTATGTGCTTCTCGTAAAAAATTGCTTTTGTCGGGTGTGTGGCAAACGCTTTCGATTGCCCAAACTACGTCATAAGTTTCATCGGAAAAGGTAGTTTTTGTATAATCCATTACTGAGAAATTAGCCAAATTTTCAATACTACTTTTCTTCAATAAAGAAGTTGCTTTTTCTACCTGCTTTTTACTTAAGGTAATTCCGACGACTTTTGCCCCCAGTGTTTTAGCAATCCAAATTGAACTGCCGCCCATTCCACATCCAGCATCTAAAACAAAGTCAGTTTTTGAAAGACCTGCCTTTTCGGACAAAAATTTGTTGGTATTGAGTAGGGACTCTTTGAAACTTTTAGTATTGCTTTCCCAAAAGCCATAATGAACAGCATCTAAATGCCAAAAGAATCGATAAAACGGGAGCATGTAATCGTAGTAATCGGAAACTGCCTTTTGACTCATGTGAATATATTAGCAGTTAGTTTGATTATTAGGGAAAATTTAACCTCAAAAAATCTATTTTAAAAATTCATAACCTAATTCTTTTAATGTTACCTTAAGCATTTGATATAGATTTTTTCTACCAGCTCCACTTTTTAAATATACCTCTCGCGATTTCGCCTCGGCAGATGTAGGCAATGCTTCGTAGAGGATCAGCTTTAGAGGTCTTCTATACCTTGTAGAAATAACCTCGCCGTTGTTGTGCCTTTCTAATCTCTTTTCCCAATCAGAAGTACTACCAATGTAGAGTTTTCTGTCCTTTAAGCTAAATAAAACGTAAGTATAAAACATAATCACGTCGAACGTGAATGAATGACTATAATTCGTGTCGCGTCTGACGCGACTTCCTCGTTAAACTCCAGGCATTACATCGAACCGAGTTTGACTCGGGTCGGGGAGGGGAGAATCGAACTCCCGATATCGCACCCCCAGCGCGATGTGTTACCACTATACTACTCCCCGATTGACTGACATTATATCAGCCTCACTTCGTCGAGTCAGACTCGACTTCGTTCGCTGATGTAATTCTCATTATCACTCGAATTATAGCAAAAGTTTTTTAGAGAATTTGGATGTTGAAAATCGTCGATTTTGAATTATTACTGTAATCTTTACAACTTGTGATTATGTGTGCATAATGTATGCATGGCAGAAGGAGAAGTTGGAGAAGGTCAACCAATCGAAACGGAGACCGGACAGCCCGTTCAAGAAGTTAGTTCATCTGTAGTTGAGCAGCCGAAGCCGAAGCGTTTTTTAGGAATTATTCCTATACCGTCTTTCGGAAAAAAGGATGGTGGTACATCTACTACTCCTGTTGTTGAGCAAAGTAGAGCTGATAATACAGCGAAGGATAACCAGATTGTTGCAAATGTTGATGCTGCAACTGCAGTAGGATCCAGGGTTCCGGCAGATAATAAAGCCCAAGCTGATACATTGCAAAGATTGGAAGATTCCGGTCAAGCGACAGCGGCACAAAGTGAAGAGCTTGCGCATTCGCAAGCTTATGATCAGGCTTCAAAACAAGCAGGGGGTGCACCTTTGGAAGAAGATGTTTTGGCAATTAAGGAGGATATAATGTCTGGTGCCCAAACGTCTCCCACTACTTCTGAAACAACTTTGGACACTGAGAAAAAAGCCGCATAATTCTTTAGCAAAAATTTTAAAACTGAATCTATCTTTTTGGACTTTGTCCTTCGGCTTTGCTCAGGACTATCGCTTGGGGCTTTGTTTACCCTCCTCATCTTACTTTAAGTCTTTTCAGTATTGTTCCCTTCGATTTACTCAGGGTAAACATACACGACTTAAAGAGCGATGTTAGGAGGACTGCACTATCT